>Ga0123327_1000042_pt1 | contig 93582 bp, 80 predicted proteins | sample BioC13SIPDNA_4_FD_89701 | JGI IMG/M metagenome (GOLD analysis project Ga0123327, IMG submission 89701) | Anaerobic biogas reactor microbial communites from Washington, USA - Biogas_R1_B C13 SIP DNA | ecosystem: Engineered > Bioreactor > Anaerobic > Unclassified | place: Washington, USA...
ATAAATCGTATCTTTTTCATGACCGGCTCCTTTCGTATGTGGCTCTGCACTACGTTGGTTTATCCGATCCGTAGTGTAACCCACGGCCTACGAATTCGGAGTCGGTCGTTCCATTTTGACTAGTGCATCGACATCCCCCCGTCGTGGAGGATGAGCTGGCCCGAAACGCAGCGGCTGTCGTCGGAGGCCAGGTAGACGGCGGTTCCCACGAGGTCCTCCGGGTAGAGGGGTCTGCGGACGCACCGCTGCGGGATCTGCAGCTCGTCCAGGGGGGCGGAGGGGAACCGCTTGTTGCGGTCGAATTCGTCCCCCCCCTCGGAGTGGGTGAAGCCGGGGGCGATGGCGTTCACGTTGATGCCGTATTCCCCCAGTTCGCGCGCCATCCCCCGGGTCAGGGCCATCACCGCCCCCTTGGACGCGATGTAGTGGGGGAGCCCCGGCACCCCCTCGAAGATGGTGCCCGAGGACAGGTTGATGATCCGGCCCCCCTTTTCCTTCATGTAGGGGAAGACGGCCTTGATGCAGTGGAAGGGGCCGAGCGCGTTGGACGCCATCACCTCGTTCCACTCCCCGGTGGTGACCTCCATGAACGGCTTGATGGTCACCAGGACCCCGGCGTTGTTCACCAGGATGTCGATGGCGCCGAAGCGGTCGGCCGCCGCGCGGGCCAGCGCGTCGCAATCGGCCTGGACGGCCACGTCGGTCTTCACGTAGATCCCCCGGCCCCCGGCCTTCTCGACCGCCGCCAGGGTCTCGGGCGCGTCCCGCTTGTCCCCTATGACGATTTCGGCCCCTTCCCGGGCAAATCCGGCGGCGATCGCCGCACCGATCCCCCGGGCTCCCCCCGTAACGATGGCGACCTTGTTTTTCAGTCTCATGAACGTCTCCTCTTCCGATAGTTCAGGGTCCCATCTTTGCCGATGTTTCGCCCGATTTGCAACCGGGGATAATTGGTAGACCAAGGTAGTCCAGATCGTTCACGCTGGACTCCCTCCCGGCCGCGCACGCCCGGTTTTGAAGGTGGATTTTTCCCGCCCGGTTGGGATATTTTGGATAGGCGCAAGCCCGGCGCGGAAAGGGTCCCATGAACCAGACACGCAGGGAATTGATCGGGAGGCTGACGAACCTCATATCCAAGGGGGAGATCGTCAAGGGGGGGAAACTGCCCCCGGAGCGGGAACTGGCGGCGCTCCTCGCCACCAGCCGGCCGCTCTTGCGGGAAGCCCTGATCTCACTGGAGGCGTTGGGGTATCTGGACATCCGGGACCGTCAGGGGATCTATCTGGCCGGGGACGATTCGGGCGAGGCTCTAGAGGCGCTCGGCCAGGCCCAGGTATGGCCGATGGAGATGCTGTCCCAGGTCATGGAGGTACGCCAGATCCTGGACCCGGGAGCCACCGCCCTGGCGGCCATGCGGCGCAACGACCGGGACATGGAGAAGCTCGAGGAATGCCTCGTGATGCTGGAGAGGATCCATGCCGAACAGGGGCCCGAAGAGGCCAGCCTGGGGGCTTACTGGAACACGGTGCTCCACTCCACGATCTTCAAGGCCACGCGCAACACCCTGCTGGCCCGTCTTTATGAAACCCTCCTGGGAATGTCCGAGCGGGGGGTCATCGCCATGAGGTCCAACGCCCTGAATTCCAGTACCCGCCTCGCCAACAGGAAGGTGCTCCGGCAGCACCGCAGCCTCGTGGCCGCGATCCGGGAGAAGGACATGGAGAGGGCGCGGGAAGCGTCCAGGGTGCATCTCAAGGACACCATCGAGACCATGGTGAAGCTGAGCCGGGTGACGCCCGTCTCCAATTTCTTCGCCCAGCGGATGGACCCGGTGCTCAAGTAGCCGCAGCCGAAAGGAGCCGACATGAACGGGAGTGTATCGAGGCATCCGCTTTTCCGCGCGCTGGGGGTCGTCATCCTCGTGGCCGCCCTCTATCTCGGCTGGACCTGGCACTCGAGGAGAAGCGCAAGCCTGCAGCTTCAGGAGCGGCTGCAGGAGCGGTCGCCCGAGGCGCAGAACCAGAAGATCGTGGATGCCTACGGCGGGGATGAACTGACGATCCTGTCCTTTTACGGCGTGCCGGGCGTCGTCCGGCCGGGGGAGAGCGCCGAACTCTGCTACGGGGTGTCCAACGCCGCCGAGGTCCGGATGGAGCCGCCGGTCGAACATGTCTGGCCCTCGCTCGGCCGCTGCGTCAAGGTCGCGCCCGAGCGGGACACGGAATACACCCTCTTCGTCGAAGACGCCGCCGGGCGGAGCAAGACCGCCCGCCTGACCATCAAGGTCCAGCGGGAATAGCGGGATTGCGCGTGCACCCCCGGGCTTCGCGCCCGGCGGCCAGGGTGTACTCCCCGCAGCCGCCCGGGCAGACCCGCGGCCGTCCCGGGCCCCCGCCGGGGCCCGCGATGGAAAATGAAGGGGGTCTGTTCTACCAGGCACCTGCCCGCGAGGTCTCCATGTTGCGGGCCGTTCCGACGGCACGTCCGGAGGGGATATGTTGTGCTTCCTGACGCGGAAGGACGCCATGGCGATCCTTTCGGAACCCTGGAGGGGAAACCCGTGAAGACCCGCCCGAGCCTGCCTGGCATGATGGTGCTCCTGGTCGTGGCGTGCGCCGGCGCCGGGGTGCGCGACTGGCCCGACGAGGAGCGCGAAGGAATCCGGATCAACTACACCGAGGCCAGGGCGGGCGACTATGTCCTGCCCGACCCCCTGGCGCTCCCGGGCGGCGGGAGGGTGACGGACGCCGGGACCTGGATGAAGACGCGGCGCCCCCAGATCGTGCGCCTCTTCGAGGAAAACCAGTTCGGCCGCGCTTTGGGCGACCCCGCCGACGTGCGTTTCGAGCTGTTCGACCGGGGGACCCCCGTTTTCGGCGGGGAAGCCCTGCGCCGGCAGGTCACCCTCCATTTCGGCGGGGGGACCGCGGCCGACCTGCTCCTCTACCTGCCGGCGGGACCGCCGCAGCCCGCCCCGCTGCTGCTGAACATTGGATTCGCCCCCAACAGCCAGACCGTGCGGGACCCGGGGGTCAGGGAAGGGAGGGCGTGGGGGGCCGACGGGAAGCGGGTGCCCGCCGCAGCCCGGTCCCCCTTTCCGGCTACCGATGTGCTCCCCTTCATCCGGCGCGGCTACGGCTTCGCCACGATCTATTACGGGGACATCGAGCCCGATTCCCGCGCGGGGCTCGCGCATGGCGTCCGCGCCCGGTACCTGGCGCCGGGCCGGTCCGCCCCGGCGCCGGACGAGTGGGGCGCCATCGCCGCCTGGGCGTGGGGGCTCTCCCGCGTCATGGACTATCTCGAGACCGACCCGGGCGTCGATGCGCGCCGGGTGGCCCTGACCGGGGTGTCGCGCCTGGGCAAGACCGCGCTCTGGACTGCGGCCGCCGACCCGCGGTTCGCCCTGGTGCTCGCAAGCTGCTCCGGGGAGGGGGGAGCCGCCCTCAGCCGGCGCGACTACGGGGAGACCATCAAGCTGATCACCCTCCCCCAGCGCTACGGGTACCAGTTCTGCGGCAACTACGCGCGCTGGGCGGACGACCCGCGCTCGGCCCCGATGGACGCCCACATGCTCCTGGCGCTGATCGCCCCCCGGCCCGTGCTCCTGCAGACGGGGGACAGCGACAAGTGGTCCGACCCCGTGGGGGAATTTCTGGCCGCCCTGGCCGCCGAGCCGGTCTACCGCCTCTTCGGCAAAAAGGGGCCCGGCGTCGACCGCCTCCCCCCGGCCGGCACCCCCGCCTTCGGCGACCTCGGTTATTACATGCACCGGGGGGGGCACGGCATGCAGGCGGAGGACGGCACCTCGGACTGGGACGTCTTTCTCGATTTCATGGACCGGCACCTGCGCCCCGTGGCCCTTTTCCCCGCCGACGGATCCACGGGCGTCAACCCCGACACCCCCCTGAAGTTGACCTTCGGGAGCGCCCCCGCGGCGGGGCGCTCGGGCACGATCCGCATCTACGACGCGGCCGACGGCCGGCTGGTGGACACGCTCGATCTCGCCATCCCCGCCGGGCCCGAGGCGCCCACCCCGTCCCCCGGGGCCGACTACACCCCGGTCCCCTACCCGTACGCTCCCGGGCGCCCCACCAACCGGGACACCCGGCCGGGGACCCCCTCGGGGGGGGCGGAGCCGGCCCCGGGCGCCTACCAGCTGACCATCATCGGGGGCTTCACCGACGGTTTCCATTTCCGCCCGGTGACGGTCCGCGGCAACACGGCCACCCTCCACCCGCACCACGATCTCCTCGAATACGGCCGGACCTATTACGTGGAGATCGACCCGGGGGTGCTCGTCGTCGGAGACGGGGCGTTTCGGGGGATTTCGGGCCGGGACGGCTGGCGCTTCATGACAAGGAGCGCACCCCCGTCGCTCGCGTCGGGGAGTTTGACCGTCAGCGCCGACGGCGCCGGTGACTTCACCACCGTCCAGGGCGCCGTCGATTTCATTCCCGACTCTCACCCCGGGCGCGTCACCGTCTTCATCCGCAAGGGGCGGTACGAGGAGATCGTCTACTTCCGCAACAAGAACGACATCACCCTGCTGGGCGAGGACCGGGACGGGGTCGTCGTCGCTTACGAGAACAGCGAAGTCTTCAACCCCCACCCCCCGAACCTCAAAACCAACGAGGTGGCGGGGACCTTCCCGTCGCGGCGGGCGGTCTTCGCGGCCGATCACTGCCGGGGGATCCACCTGGCCAACCTGACCATCGAGAACACCGCCTACGGGCAGGCGGAGGGGTTGCTGCTCAACGGCGCCGAGTTCGTCGTCCGCAACGTGACCGTAGTCGGTTCGGGGGACGCGCTGCAGGTGAACGGTTCCGCCTATTTCGCCGACAGCCGCATCGTCGGGGACGGGGACACGATCCTGGGGCGCGGCCCGGCGTTTTTCACGAACTGCGAACTGAATTCCTACGGGCACTACATGTGGGTGCGCAACCCGCGGGAAAACCACGGCAACGTTTTCGTGAACTGCCTTTTCAAAACCCGCGGCGACGGGCGGACGGTCCTGGCCCGCAACCCCCGGAACGGCGGTAAAACGTATCCTTACAGCGAGGCGGTGCTGATCGACTGCCGGCTCTCCGGCATCGATCCCGCGGGGTGGGGCGACATCGGCGGGGAAGTTGCGGACATCCGCTACTGGGAATACAACAGCCGGAACGCCGGGGACGGCTCCCCGGTCGACACGAGCCGGCGCCATCCCGCCTCCCGGCGGCTGATATTGCCGCGCGACGCCGCAACGATCGCAGAGTACCGGAACCCCGCTTTCGTCCTCGGGGAGTGGATCCTCCGGGAACTCCCGGGGCCGGAAGCGCCTACTCGATCCGGAGCCCCTTCACGTTTTCGATGACGTCGGGGAGGGCGACGCCGCCGAGGCTGCAGCCGATGACGCGGATGTCCTCGAGCGGGGTATGGGCGTACCCGCGCAGGTAGAGGGCGTACCGGCTCTTCCGACTGGTGACGTTTCTCATCTCGATGTGGCGCACCCGGGGAGGGAACCGGCCGGCGTCCCCCTCCTCGTAGAAGAGGTCGATCCGGAGCACCGCGTCGCTGACCTGCCCCACGGTCACGTCGCGCATGTAGACGTGTTCGATGAAGCCGCCGCGCACCGAATTGGTCTTCAGGCGCAGCGCCCGCTCCAGGTTCGGGCTGTCCATCGAACACCCCTCCGCGTAGACGCCGCGCACCCCGCCCGAGGCCTCGCTCCCGATGGTCACCCCCCCGTGGCCGTCCTTCATGCGGCAGCGGCGCACGACGATGTTCTCGGAAGGGACGGCGACGCGGCGGCCGTCGCGGTTGCGCCCCGATTTCACGGCGATGCAGTCGTCCCCGGTGTCGAAGTGACACTCCTCGATGAGGACATCGCGGCTCGACTCGGGGTTGCAGCCGTCGTTGTTCGGGCCGTGGCTCACCATGGATACGCCCCGCACGGTCACGTTGGTGCAGAGGACGGGGTGGATCTGCCACATCGGCGCGCGGCGCACCGTCACCCCCTCCAGCAGGACATTGCGGCAGCGGTAGAACTGGAGGAAGCCGGGGCGCAGGAAGCCCCCTTCTCCGAAGACGCGGCGCGCGACCGGGACGTCCTCATCCCCCATCCGGAACAGTTCGCGGCGGGCGGGCGCCTGGTGGGGCGCCCCCGCGCGGGCGCCGAAGAGGGGGCTGCCGCACCAGGGCCACCAGTGTTCGTGGTCCGCCTGCCCGTCCAGGACGCCGGGGCCGGTGACGGCGATGTTTTCCTGGCCGAGGGCGTATACCAGGGGGGAATAGTTCATGCACTCCACCCCTTCCCAGCGGGTAGGAACCACGGGGAGGTAGCGGCGCGGGTCGGTGTCGAAGCGGAGGTGCGCGTCCGCGGCCAGGTGGAGGTCGACGCCGCTTCTGAGATGGATCGGGCCCGTCAGGAAGGCGCCCGCCGGGACGAGGACGCGTCCGCCCCCGGCCCCGTGGCAGGCGGCGACGGCCCGGGCGATGGCGTCGGTGCAATCGGTGCGGCCGTCGTCCCGGGCGCCGTAGCCGGTGATGGTGAAATCACGGTCGGGGAAGAGCGGGGGGCGGATGCGGGAAAGGGTGCCGGGGACGGACTCCCACCCCGCGGGGGCCTCATCCCGTGCCCGAGAGAGGGCGGGGAGTGCGAGGGCGAGCCCGGATGAGAGGAGAAATTCCCTGCGATCGATGGGGGTTCCGGGTTTCATGGGGGCGGCGTCCTCCCAGGCCGGGCGAACAATATTTGAATCCCGGCCGGCTGCATGCGTGATAGAATACGCGCTTCCGGAAGCCGGCTTCAACTATTTTGCCGTAGCGCGCGCTTTTGTCCAGACAGACCGAAGGGAGACACGATGAGCATGCAACGCCCCGGTACCCTGTGGATTGCGGCCCTGGCCGCCGTTCTGGCCGTTCCCGGCCTGCTCGGCGCTGCCGAGACCTGCGACCGGCAGTGCCTGGTCGACGTGATGAAACAGTACCTCTCCGCCCTGGTCGCTCACGATCCCGGGAAGGTGCCGTTCGACAAGGAGGTCAAGTTCACCGAGAACACGGCGGACATCCCGGTCGGGTACGGGTTGTGGGTCACGGCCTCGGGCGGGCCCGAAGAGTTCCAGGTCTACGCCGCCGACCCGGTCGCGCAGCAGGTGGCGGCCCTGGTCATGATGAAGGAGAACGGCAGGGAGGACGTCCTCCTCGGGGTCCGGCTGGCCCTGCGCCGGGGAAAGGTCTCGGAAGCCGAGCATCATGTCGTCCGGCAGGACCAGCTCCACTCCATGCAGAACCTCCGGAAGCCGCGCCCCGGCCTGGTCGAGGACCTGGCGCCCGAGGAGCGGACCCCACGGGCGCGGATGCTCGACATCGGGCTCGCCTACTACGACGCGCTCACGGGGGAGGACGGCACGCTGGCTCCCTTCGCCCGGGAGTGCGAGCGGCGCGAGAACGGGGCCACCTCGGTAGGGGGGAAACGGGAAGCGGCCAAGCCCGCGGCCGACGCCCCGCAGTTCCCCCCCCCGGGGGCGGCCGACCCCGAGATGATGAAGCTGGCCCGGGCGCTGGCGGCCGTGCCCAACACGTGCGAGGAGCAGATCACGGCCGGGGTGTGGGCCTACATCTCCGAGATCCGCAACCGGCGGTTGCTCGTCATCGACGAACAGAAAGGGCTGGCCGTCGGTTTTTCCAACCTCTACCACGACAGCAAGCTCAAGACGATGGAGCTCAAGGGGGTCCCCGGGGTGACGAGCGTCCCCGCCTACCAGGGGACCTTCAACATGCCCGCCATTCACATTTTCAAGATCCGGAAGGGGAAGATCTACGACATCGAGGCCACCGGCCTCGTCCTTCCATACGGAACCCGAACGGGTTGGGAATAGCCCGGGAGGGTCTCAAGGACAACCGTTTGAGCCACTGGAGGACACCATGAAGGGAACACTGACCGGATGGACCGGCGCCGCCCTGGCCGCCTGCCTGCTTCTGACCCTCTCCTGCACCCCCGCCGACACCGCGGGGACGAAAGCGGCCGGCAGTTACGCCGAGGACCGCGCCCAGATCGAGGACCTGCAGGCCCGTTACCTGTTCGCGCTCGACTCGTCCGACCTGGACACCTACGTCTCCACCTTCACCGAGGACGGGGTGCTCGACATCATCGCCTACCAGGCCAAGGGGCGCGCCGAGATCCGCAAGAAGATCGAAGAGGCCCAGAACGTGTTCGATCCCACGGCGGAGGCTGTCCAGGGCTCCTACCCCCCGACGGGGCGGCACAACATCACCAACATCGTGATCAAGGTCGACGGCGACCGGGCGGTGGGGAAGGCCTACTGGTTCCATTACGGGAACAACAACCCGGAGCGGAAGGCACAGATCGATTCCTACGGGCACTACGAGGACGAGATGGTCAAGGTGGACGGCCAGTGGCTCTTCAGCAAACGCGTCATCTACAACGAGCAGGTGGCCGACTGGATCTCCCCGGGCGGCAACCCGAAGGCCTGGTAACCTGGAACCGCCGGCCGGAACGCGCCGGTTCTTTACTTCGGGCGCGCGGGGGGGTACCTTTTCCCCCGGTGGAGCGGCGGATGCGGCATGAATTCTGAAACGACCAATCTCATGGGAGGGACCGCCCGCCGGTTCCTCCCCGTTGCGGCACTTCTGGGCCTTCTTCTCGTCGCCCCGGGCTGCGGCCCGAGGGTGTCCCGGGTCGAGCACGCGGCGGTCTTTCATCCCGGGCTGCAGGCAAAAACGGCGGCCGTTCTCCCCGAGCGGCCGCTGACGGCGCTGGAGTGTGTGCGGATCGCGCTCGACAACAACCTGGACCTCCGGGTCGCGGAGATCGGGCGGCGGCTGGCCACGCTCGACCGGAAGGCCGCTTTCGGCTTGTTCCTCCCCCAGATCGAGTTCCGTTTCGGCTACTCCGGGACGGACAACCCGCAGCTGCGGCGGACCGGGGGGGGGGTGGTCCAGCTGTCCGACCAGCGGATCCACCAGACGGAGATCGAGGTGCAGCAGGCGGTGTTCCTCCCCCAGGCGTGGCTCCTGTACGACATCCGCGGGCGGGGGGAGGAGATCAGCTCCCTGCTGCGCGACCGGGCCCGCCAGATGATTTCGCTGCAGGTGGCGACGCTCTACTTCGCCGTCCTCACCCTCGGGGACGCGGAGAAATATCTCGGCGTGACCATCGAGAACGTCGAGGCGCTGCTCCGGGAGACCCGGGCGTTCGAACGGGAGGGGCTGGCCCTCCCCTCCCAGCGCCAGGAGGTGGAGACGCTCCTGCTCGAGAGCACCATCGCGCGCGACAACGTCCGGCGCCTGCTCGCCGAGACCCGGGCGGAACTCATGGTCGCCATGGGGCTCGACCCCTTCGGGAAGATCGAGCTCGTGCGCCAGGCCCCGTTCCTCCCCTTCGAGCGGCGGTCGCTCGAGGAGGACGCCCTGGAAGCACTCACCCGCCGCCTGGAACTCCACGTCGACGACCGCACCCTCGAGATCCGGAAGCGGGAGGTGCAGACCGCGCTGGCCGCCTTCCTCCCGCGCGTGGCGGGCCTGGGGAGCTTCACCCACAGCAGCGATTCGTTTCTCGTGTATTCCAACGTCTGGACCTACGGCGTCGGCGCCGTCCTCTCCGCCTTCGACGGTTTCCGGAACCTGTTCGGGTACCGGGCCGCGCGGGAGCGGGAGAAGGAGGCGTTCGTCAGGCGCGAGCAGCGGTGCATGGCGATCCTGCTCGAAGTGCTCCGGGCGCGCCACCGCGTGGACCAGGCCGCCGATTACGCGGCCGTGGCATCGAAGAACCTGGAAACGGCCGAGGAGCGCCTGCGGGAGTCCCGGGCGCTGTGGGACGAGGGGATGATTCAGTTTTCCGAGCTGCTGGACGCGGTGACGGAAAAGGAACGCGCCGGCTTCATCCGGTCGATGGCCGGTTTCCAGCGGCAGGTGGCGCTGGCCACGCTCGGCGACGTGCTGGGCCGAACCCCAAAGGAACCGTGATATGAAACAGGGAAAGGGTTACGCTTCGATCGCCGCGCTCGTGCTGGCGCTCCTCCTCCCCGCTTGCCGGGGGGGCGGGGAAAAGCCGCCGGCGCCGGCGGGGACGAAAAGCGTCCGGGTGGAAACCGTGCGGCAGAGGACGTTTCTCTCGGTCCTCTCGCCGTCGGGCGATGTCCAGGTCAAGCGGGAGGCGCTCGTTTCCGCCCGCATCCCGGGGACCCTGGACGCCATCTTCGTCGACGAGGGGGACCGGGTGACGGCGGGGGAGACGCGCCTGTTCCAGACCGACGCCCTGAAACTGGGGAAGGCGGTGGAGGCGGCGCGGCAGGAACTGGCCGTCGCGGAATACGGCGTGCTCGAGCGGCAGGCCAACCAGGAGCAGGTCGAGGCGGACTACGACAAGGTCAAACTGGACTACGAGCGCTTCCGGCGGTTGTACGAGCAGGACAAGGCGGTGACGGCCAGCGCCTTCGAGGCGAGGGAGTCGCACTTTTTGCAGATGGAGGCGGCGAAAAAGCACGCCGGGATAGCCGTGGACCTGGCCCGGAAGAGGATGGAGCAGGCCCGGACGAACCTGGCGATCACCGAAAAGGACCTCCGGGACTCCCTGGTCACGGCCCCGATCGGAGGGGTGGTCACGCGGCGGCTCCTCGAGCCGGGGGAGATGGCGGGGGCGGGGACCCCCGTGCTCCGGATCGAGGACCTCTCCACGGTGGAGGTGTCGGCCTTTCTCCCCGAGGAAGCCTTCGCGCGCGTCACCCCGGGGAAGACCCGGGTGGACGTGCACGTGGGGGACACCGTGCTGCGCAACCGGGCCGTTTCCTACAAGAGTCCGACCGTCAGTTCCGACCTGCGGACCTTTGAAATCCGCTGCCTGATCCAGGACCCCCCGGCCGGGATCGTGCCCGGGAGGATCGCACGGATGGAGGTGCTCCTCGAGAAACGGGAGGGGCCGGGGGTCCCGAGGGAGGCGCTCACGGCCCGGACCGACGGGCGGGTGGTCTTCGTCCGCGACGGCGACCGGGCCCGCCTGGTGGAGGTCTCCACGGGGCTCGAGACGGACGGTTGGGTGGAAATCACCGGCGGGGATCTGGCGCCCGGCGCCGAGGTGGTCACGGCGGGGAACGACCTGCTGCGGGACGGCGACCCGGTCACGGTCGTCGGGAAGGATCGCTGATGTTTCTTTCCGCCGCTTCGGTCAAAAGGCCCGTGGCGATGGGCTCCCTGATCATCGCGCTGGCGCTGCTGGGCCTCAATTCGGCCCGGAAGCTGGGGCTGGAGCTGATGCCCAGGGTCGACATCCCCTACATCACCGTGGTCACGGTCTACCCCGGGGCGACGCCGGAGGAGATCGAGACCGACGTGGCCAAGCGGATCGAGGACGCCGTGGTCAGCGTCGACGGGCTGAAGCACGTGACCTCCTCCTCGATGGAGAACATGTGCCAGACGCTGCTCGAATTCCACCTCGGGGTGGACGTCGACATCGCCGCCACCGACGTCCGGGAAAAGCTCGACATGATCCGGGCCGACCTGCCCGAGGATGTCGAGGACCCCATCATCCAGAAGTACGACCTCAACGCCGCCCCGGTCGTGGACCTGGCGCTGGCGGGCGACGCCCCCATCGACGAGATCTTCGACTACGCCGACAACACCCTTCGCGACCGGATCACGATGATCCCGGGGGTGGCCGACGTGCAGCTCGTCGGGGGCGCCCGGCGGGAGGTCCAGGTCCGGATCGACCGCGGGCGCCTCGGTGCGCGCGGGCTGTCGACGATGGACGTCGTCCGGGCGATCCGGCAGGGGGTGCGGACCATCCCCTCGGGCAACCTGCGGGACGGCGGCTCGGAGTTCGCGGTCAAGTTCGACGCCGACTACGACGACATCGGGGAGCTGGAGAAGCTCGAGATCGCCGGCTCGGGCGGGCAGCGCACCCGGATCGGGGATGTCGGCACGGTGCTCATGGCCACCGAGGAGATGCGGCAGGAGGCGGCGGTCGACGGCCGGCCGGCGGTGGCCCTGAGGGTGATCAAGCGGTCGGACGCGAACGCGGTCCGGGTGGTGGGCGCCGTCAGGGAGGCGATGGACGACATCGGGGCCGTCCTGCCGGGGGGGATGCAGCTGGTCTGGGTGGCCGACGACGGCCGCTTCATCGAGGCGATGAACCGGAGCGCCTGGGTCGACGTGCTGCAGGGGATCCTCCTGACCGCCCTGATCCTCCTCCTCTTTCTCCACAACCTCCGCTCCCTCCTGGTGGTGGCGATCACGATGCCGCTGACCATCGTCATCGGCCTCTTCTTCATGGAGCTGGCCGGGTTGACGCTGAACGCCTCCACCCTGATCGCCGTGGGGCTTTCGGTGGGGATCCTGGTCACCAACTCCATCGTGGTCCTCGAGGCGATCGTGAAGCGTTTCGACCGGTCGGGCGACCCGCGGGAAGCGGCCCGGGCAGGCACGTCGGAGGCGACGGTCGCCGTGCTCGCGAGCATCGCCACCAACGTGGTCGTCCTCTTCCCCCTGGCGATGATGGATTCGATGATCGGACTTTTCATCCGGGCGCTGGCTTTGACCATGCTGATCATGACGGCGGTGTCGCTCCTGGTCTCCTTCACCCTGACGCCGATGCTCTGCTCCCTGCTGCTCAAGCCGCCCCGGGAGGGGGGGCGCTCCCCGCTCGCCGCCCTGGAGCGGGGGTGGAACCGCGGCTTCTCGGCCGTTACCCGCGCCTTGCGGGGGCTGCTCGAGTACAACGAGCGGCACCGCTGGGCCGCCGTCCTGGTCCTCGCCCTGGTGGGCGTCCTCTTCGCCCTTTCGCTGCTGGCCGCCGGCCGGATGGGGACGAACATGATGACCGACTCCGACCAGGGGAAGCTGTTCGTCAAGCTGGAATACCCCACCGGCAACGCCCTGTCGCGCACGGCCGAGCGGGTGCGGGAGGCCGAGGCGCGCCTGCGGGACCTGCCGGAGCTCCGGCACATGCTGAGCACCGTCGGGAAGGTGGAGGGGATGGTGGGGCAGACGTCCGAGGGGGTCCACCTCGCCCAGATCCTCCTCAAGTTCTCCGAACGGGACGAGCGCGAGCGGACGCTCGAGGGGATCATCGCCGAGGTCCGCGCCCGGCTCGCCGACTATCCGGGGGCGATCGTCACCGTGAACGTCCCGGTGATCATCGGGGGGCAGGGGAGCGACCTGGAACTGGAGATCACCGGGGAGGAGTACGGCACCCTCGACCGGCTGGCTTTGGCCGCCGGCGAACTCGTGGCCCCGATCCCGGGTGTCACCGACATCGACCACTCCGTGCGGGAGGGGAAGCCGGAGCTGCGGATCGTGCCGAAGCGGGAGGTGCTCTCCGACCTCGCCTACCCGGTGCTCGAGGTGGGGATGAACCTGAGGGCCAACCTCGAGGGGATCGCCGCGGGCACCTTCAAGCGGAACGCGCGCAACTACGACATCGTGGTCAAGTTCGCGGAGCAGACCGGGAGGGCACAGGTCGACGCCTTTCTCCTCCCCGGCGCCCCCGGCCGGCCGGTGCTGCTCGGCACCGTGGCCTCGGTCGAGGAGGGGGCGGCCCCCATCCTCCTGACCCGCAAGGACAAGGAGCGCATGTCGAAGGTCTACGCCAACCTCGCTCCGGAGCTGCCTCTCGGCAGCGCCGTGGAGCAGGTGAGCGCCCGGCTCGACGCCGAGGGGGATTTCCCCCCGCGGTACGGCTACCGGTTCGGCGGGGTCTACGAGGTCATGAGCGAGGGGCTCGAGGGGCTCGGCGAGGCCGGCGTCCTGTCGATCATCCTCATCGTGCTCATGCTGGCCGCCATCCTGGAATCGTTCCGCCAGCCGGTGCTGATCCTGGTCACCGTCCCGCTCGCGCTGATCGGCACCGTCTGGGGCCTCGTCTGGACCGGGGGAAGCCTCGGCGTCTTCGAGATCATGGCCTTCGTCATGGTGATGGGGATCGTGGTCAACAACGCCATCCTGATCGTCGACCAGTTCAACGTCCACATCCGGGAGGGGGTCCCGCGCCACCGGGCGATGATCGAGGCGACGTGCGAGCGCTTCCGCCCCGTCGCCATGATCACGATCGCCGCGGTGCTCGGGATGCTCCCCCTGGCCTTCGGCCGGGGGATCGGCGCCGAAATGAGAAACGGCGCCGGCATCGCGATGCTCGGGGGGATCCTCAGCTCGGGCATCCTCACCCTCGTGGCGCTCCCCATCCTGTACGACCTGTTCACCTCCAAGAAAAACGGGGACGGGCCACGATAAATAACCACGATGTAATGATTTAAATCCTATCTCACCGACGAGGTCCATCCGATGCAGATGCTGATCACCCTGCTCTGGCTGCTGGTTTTCTGCGGAGCGGTCGCCGGGCTGCTGGTCGAGCCCACCGCGGGCTGGTTCAAGGCGGCCACCGCCCTCCACCCCTACCTCATGGGTTTCGCAAAGTTCGTACTGCTCGGGACGATGGGCGAACTGCTCGGGGCCCGCATCGCCACCGGACGGTGGCGCCTCGGGGGGGTCCGGCTGGGGCAGCGGGCCCTGGTCTGGGGCGCCATCGGGGTGATGCTGGCCCTCGTCATCCCCCTCTTTTCGACCGGCGTCGACGCGCTGCTGGGGCGCGGGATGCTCCCGGGCGCCGGGCTGGCGCTGGCCCCCGCGCTCTGGAAGTCGGTCCTGATGAACCTCATCTTCGGTTTCGAGATGATGGTGTTCCACCGCTTCACCGACACCCTGATCGGGCGCGGCAGGCTCTTCTCGGCGTGGCCGGCGGTCGAGGTCTTCCGGTCGATCGACTGGCGCAACATGCTGCGCGTCGTCGGCCTGGCGGTCCTCTGGTTCTGGATTCCGGCGCACACCGTCACCTTCCTCCTCCCGGAGATCTACCGCGTGGCGGCCGCCGCGCTGCTGGGGATCGCGCTCGGCCTCATCATGGGGTTCGCCTCGAAGAAGGCGAAGGCGCAGCGGGACTGAACTGCAGCCACCCGGTCCAGGCCGCCCGGAGCGGGAGCGGATTTTTTGGCATTCGGGCGTATTCTGGTACATCATTGAAATATGTACATTGAGGCACCCCATGCCGCTGCATGACCTGACCGATTTTCTGAGGCTTTCCGCCTCCCTGAACATGCAGCTGACGGCCCAGGGAGTGGGGCGGGAAAACATCGTCCGCATCATCACCAACCGCGCGCCCCTGGAGCGGGCTTCGGAGCGCGAGGCGCTGCTGCACGTGCTCGAGTACCTGGACCACGCCTACGGCACCCAGCGGCGGCGGGTCGGTCCCCCGGCGATCCTCCACCCGCTCCGCGCGACGGCGCTGCTCGGCCAGGCGGCCGACCGGCCCCACCTGCTCGACATGCTCACCGAGCTGCTCCACGACAAATACGAGGACCTCACCGTCGAGGCCCTGGGCCCGGAGAGGTTCGTCGAGGCCGAGGCCAAGTTCCGGAACCTGCTGAAGGACATCGACCCCACCGACGAATGGTATCTCATGGAGCGGCTCCAGCACCTGGCGATCAGGGAGGGGGAGTCCTACTACGGGTACATCGGCCGGCTGCTCGACCGGACGGCGCAGACGCCCGAACTGGTGCGGGTCAAGCTGGCCGACCGCCTCGACAACACCCTCGACATGCATATCGACGTGGACGACCTCCTCAAGGACACGGACTTCTTCCGGGTGGTCTTCCGGGTGCTGTTCCCCCCTTCCGGGGAAGGGTACCGGCCCGGGATCGAACACCCGGTCAAATCCCCTCTGGACGGGGCCCAGCGCCTTTACCAGCTCTTCAAGAACGCCATCCTCCTTTCCCTGATCCGGGAGAAGGACGCGGCCCGGGGTGACGGGGCCACGGGCCGCCTCTTCGAGGCCCTCGCCCTGGCCGGCATGGACGAGGCCCAGCGGATCGCCCTGCACATCATGGCCTACCACGAGACCGACCTCGACCGGCAGCGCTCCATCCTGATGGAGGTGCAGGGATATGCCCAGGAAGGGGGGCTGACCCAGATCACCTCCCCGGGCGGGAGGCACCTGCTCGACGGTTTCTGCATGAACCAGTTCAACCATCCCGATTCCGGCGCCCGCGACCGGCACCTCGAGGAACTCTACCGGGACAAGGGCCTCATGCTCCAGGCGGCGATGGGGTTCGTCGTCATCTTCATGAACTTCGCCCACACCCCCGATTACTGGATCCGCGGCATCAGCGATCACGGCATCACGGCGGCGGGCTGAGACGGCCCCTACGCGCCGAACATGTAGCGGAAGGCCAGGAAGAGGACGATGGAAATGAGCATCGTCGCCGGCAGGGTGATGAACCAGGACGAGAAGATGTTGCGCACGATGCGGAAATCGAGCGCCGAGATGCCGCGAGCGAACCCGATCCCGATAACGGCGCCGACGAGCGTGTGCGTCGTCGAGATGGGGATGCCGAGGTTCGAGCAGACGAGGACGGTGGTGGCCGTCCCGAATTCGGCCGCGAACCCGCGCGACGGGGTCAGCTCGGTGATCTTCCTGCCGATGGTCTCGATCACCTTGTAGCCGTAGGTCGCCAGCCCGATCACGATGCCGATCCCCCCCATGCCGAGGATCCAGACCGGCACCTCCGTTTTCGCCGCCACGTTGTGGCTCCCGAGGATCGAGACGATGGCGGCGTAGGGGCCGACGGCGTTGGCGACGTCGTTCGACCCGTGGGCGAAGGCGACGTAGCACGCCGTCATGATCTGCAGGTACTTGAAGATGTACTCGATGAAATTGAAGCGGCTGAGCAGTTCGGGGCTCCTCCGTTCCGTGATCCGGACGATGGCGATGCGCACGGCCAGGGCCGCCGCCAGCCCGACCGCAAGAGCCAGCAGACCGGCGAACCAGAATGGAATCGGGAGGCGCACGCTGGCGAGCCCCTCGTGAAAGAGGGCGATCCCGATGACGGCGACGACGGCGAACACCAGGATGGGGACATGGAAACGCAATGCCCTGAACGGGTTGGCGGCGTTGATGATCTTGCGGTTCAGAAAGGTGAAGAGGGCGAACGCCATGATGCCGCCGCTCAGGGGGGAGACGAGCCAGCTCAGGACGATCTTCACCATCGTGCCCCACTGGATCGACGCCCACCCCCCCGCCACGATCCCGAAACCGGTGACGGCCCCTACGATCGCGTGGGTGGTGGATACCGGGAGGCCGTATCTGGAGGCGATGTTGAGCCAGACGGCGGCCGACAGCAGCGCCGCGAGCATGCCGTAGACCAGCATCATCGGGTCGGCCGCGAAGAGTCCGGTGTCCACCATGCCGCGCCGGATCGTGTCGGTGACGCGCGAGCCGATGAAGAGGGCCCCGGAGAACTCGAAGACGGCCGCCACGATGACGGCGCCCTTCAGGGTCAGCGCCTTCGAGCCGACCGAGGTGCCCATGGCGTTGGCCACGTCGTTGGCTCCGATGTTCCAGGCCATGTAGACGCAGAAGACGGTGGCGATGACGAGGATGAGGAGTGAGAGAGGGTCCATGCTGTTCCTTTGCGCGGGTGCGGGGCTTACGCCTTGAAAAAGGTGCGGAGGCGCTTGGTCATCTTTTCGGCCGAATTGGCGATGTTGCCGATCACCTTGAAGATCTCGAACCAGAGCATGACGTCCACGGGGGAGAGCCGGTCCTCCAGCTGGAACAGGTGCTGCGCGAGCCGGTACTGCTTCTTGTCGGCCTCCCACTCCAGGGCGCTGACCGCGTCGATCATCCCGAGGATCTTTTCGGCCTCGTGGCCGCCGAAGGAGGATTCGATCATCCTGTCGAATTCCCGGGTGATGTCGACGCAGAGGTAGGCGGCCTCCAGGCATTTGTCGAGGTATTCGAAGAGCCCGTCCCTGAACGCGTCCGGGATCCGGGTCGTGCGGACGGTGACGAGGACGGCGAGGTCCTCGCACATGTCGGCGATCCCGTCCTGGGCCGAGAGCACCGCCAGCAGGTCGCTCCGGTCCACCGGCAGGAAAATGCTCTTGGACAGGTTGTCGCGCAGGTTCACCTTGATCAGGTCGACCTCGTGCTCGATCCTCATGATCCTGCGGGCGGCCTCGTTCTCCGCCCCCTTCCCCTCGGCCACCGCCTCCATCATGGGGCGGACCTCGTCGAGGCAGAGCTTGACCTTCTCCATGTGCTCCTTGAGCAGGGGGAAGGGGGACTGGCCGAACAACTGGGAAATGGTGGAGGGTTTCATCTCGATGTCCTTTCGCGCGCGGCTGCAGCGCCGGGGGGTTCGAACCCGGCCCCGGCCGCACAGGAACCATTATCGCAATCCGGCATAATCGGTTATGATAGCATGACTCAAATCGATAGATCTCCCGTAAATCCGGGGCGGCCCAAAGGAGGCAGGCTGATGAACATACCCATGCATCGATTCAAATACACGAAGCTGACGAAGGACCAGGTGGGGCGGAAGCTCGAGGCCGCCGATTCCGGTCCGGTTTGCGTATCGGAATTCTCGGACGCCCTGTCGGGCAAGTCCCTGAAAATAGTGACCGACGGCGGCCCTGTCCTGGAATACGCCTTCAGGGACAAAAAGCGGCTCGAGCTGTCCGAAAACGGCGGGAAGAAGATCCGCGCGGGGTATGGGGGGCTGACGCTCGGGCAGGTGGTTTTCTTCTCCCACATGATCCCGGGGGCCCAGAAGGGGTACAACGTCTTCGTGGACCGGGAGACGCACCTGGTCACGGTGTTCGAGGTCTGGCTCTCGAGCGGCCGGAAGGAGAAGACCTTGGGGCAAAAGGAAATCACGGTCGACGACCGCGAGGTGCAGCGGCAGATCTATTTCGGCTACGTCGACGCCCCGGGCCGGAAGGCGCCCGAGGCGCGCCACCACCTGACCAACCGGATCGAGGGGAAGGGGATGTACTGGAAACAGGACACGGGAATCGAGACCCTCGAATTCTACGCTTCGGTGGCCAGCTCGAATTTCGCGGACCTGACGCGCCACAACGACGACCTCGCCTACTGCAGCCCCTCGGACTACGTGCTGGTCAACGACAACATGTTCATCTACGACCGGACGGAGTGCGAGTTTTCGGGCATCTTCACCCTCTTCGTCGCCGACCTCTTCACGGAGACCCAGGCGGGGGTGCGGCTCGGCCTGAACGAGAAGGACGAGCTGGAATACTACATGTTCCGGGGGACGGGCAAGGTGGTCGGGGAACTCACCCGGCTGGAGCCGTTCGACGAGCACGGCAAGAAACCGATGGTCGTCCAGTCCGCCTCCGACCCGCAGTCCCCGGGGAAGGGGCAGCGGCTGGTCTACCGCCCGGTGCGCGACTTCCAGTACATGTCCGACGAGGAGGTGCACCAGGCGGCGCAGAAGAGCACCAAGGCCTTCGGCGGCGGGATGGAGGCGGTCCAGGCGATGGCGGGGAACAACATGCCCTTCAGCGACATCCTGGTCGGCAGGGAGTTCACCCTCCGCTACGACAGCGGGGGGCCGGTGCGCCATTACCAGGTCGGGGAGAAGTACCGGCTCAAGTACCGCGAGGACGGGGAGACCGCCTGGCACGAGGTGGACTACCGCGCTTACGAGGCCGACGACCGGCTGGCCTGGTTCAGCCACCTCCTGGTCGACAGCAAGCCGCGCGCGAGCGTGCAGGTGGCCCTCGACCTGATCAACGGGCTGACCACCTGCATCCATTCGCAGATGGGGACGGAGTACTACGGCAACGAGACCTCCTACTACGCCCTTTTCGGCGTGGCCGAGATGAAGGGGGTGAACGCGCCGCGGTACCTGCGCCACACCTTCACCGACGAACTGGTGGGGCACGCCTTCTCCTGGTCCTACAGCGACCAGATGACGTCGATGCACCTGTATACCACCCCGCACTCCCATTCCTGGACCATCTTCACCGAAAACCAGACGATGGGGGCCCAGTGGTGCGCCCCCTGCATCTACGTCAAGGTACGCGACGGGGTCTACCTCATGGCCGTCAACGAGGAGGCGTGCAACGGCTCCCAGATGATCGTCCTGATCAACACCCGGATCACCCACGACTGCGGCTTCGGATTTTCGGGGGGCGCGGGGGGGGTGAACCTCAGCCTGACCGGGGCGATCGGCCGCCACATCGGCTGCTACGACGTCAGGGACTACTTCCCACCGAAGGTCAGGGGAAAAAAGGCCTGACGGGGCCCCCGACATCGGGCGAAAAGGACGCATATTTTCGCCCGATGTCGCGGGATCTGCAGGAAATCCTCGATGGCTCCGGCAGGGGCTGTTCCGGGCGGACACAAACCGTAGCGAGCCCAGGGCGCCATGGGAGCGAAGCGCTAGGCTCTGAGGTATCCTCCCGCCTTCCGGATCCACGCCGTGGGACGGGCCACCTCGTCGAGGGCCCGGATCCTCGAGCCCTTGCGCCGCTCCACGATCCGGCGCACGGTGACCTCCCCCAGCCCCGGGACCCGCAGCAGGTCGCGCGCGGGAGCGCGGTTGATGTCCAGCGGGAAGAACTCCGGGTGCCTCCGCGCCCACTCCTCCTTCGGGTCGAGTTCCAGCGGGAGGTTGCCGGAGGGGTCGAAGCCGATCTCCGCGGCGGCGAACCCGTACCGCCGCATCAGGAAATCGACCTGGTAGAGGCGGTGTTCCCGGGCCAGGGCGTCCCGGCCGGTCCGTGCGCCCTCCCCCGCCGGCGCGGAGTCCCCCGGCCCCTTCTGGTAGGCGCTGAAGTAGACGCGCTGGAGCCGGAGCCGGTCGTAGAGCCCCCCCATGTAGCGCACGATCTCGGCGTCGGTCTCCTCCGCCGCCCCCACCACGAACTGGGTGGTCTGCTTCACCCGCTCGTAGCGCGCGCCGGGGGCCGTCAGGCGGCTGACCAGCTTGATCGGCTCCACGATGTCGTGCAGGAAGTCCTTGCGCCGGGAGAGGCGGGCGAGGTGGCGCGCCCCGGGGGTCTCGATGTTGAGCGAGACCGCGGTCGAGAGGGAAACCGCCTCCTCGACGGCGGCGGCGCTGGCGCCCGGGATGATCTTGAGGTGGATGTAGCCCCTGAAGCCGTGCCGGGTGCGCAGGATGCGGGCGACGCGGATCAGCTGCTCCATGGCGGCGTCGGGCGTTCCCGGCACCCCCGAGGTGAGAAAGAGGCCGAACACCCTGCCGCGCGTGTAGTAATCGAGGAAGGCCCGGACGGTCTCCTCCCCGGTGAGGGCGCAGCGGCGCACGTCCTGGTCCGCCCGCAGCGGGCAGTAGAGGCAGTCGTTGGCGCAGACGTTCGAGACCAGGGTCTTGAACAGGACGCTCGTGCCCCCGCCGGCGAGGGTCACGGGATAGATCCAGCCGTCCCCGGACCCTCGCCGCCGGCGGTCGTCCTTGCCGGTGCCGCAGGCGCACGCCAGGTCGTACTGGGCGTCCGCGCTCAGGATCTCGAGCTTCTGCCGGGTGTCCGGGCTGCTGACGAGGCCGATCATTTCACTCCCGTGTGCCCTCGTAGGCGCCGCGCCCCCCGTCCGCGCCTTCCTCCCCGCCCCGGGGTGCGGGCGCGCCGGGACGCCACCGATCGACGGAGACGGTGGCGACATGGTCGAAATCGGAAATCTTCCACAACGGGCTCGTCTCCCCCCCCACGACCAGGAGGTTCACCTTGTCCGGCCGGTGGTAGGGGGCGATGGGGGCGTCCTCCGGCAGCCGCTTCCAGTCGGCGTAGGGCTTCACCCCGGCCAGGGCCAGCGGCGTCACCAGCATGTCGATGATGTCGTTGCCCCAGAAGCGGCCCGCGGGAAGGGTCACGTTTTCGGAAATCCAGCGGCTCGCGTCGGCCTTGCTTGCGAACCCCTCGTTCTCCCGGAGGTGGCGCGCCGTGAGCGGGTCCAGGATCAGGGTGGCGGCGGAATAGAGGGCGGGGAGCGCCTGCATCTGGATCCGGACCTCCTCCCCCCAGGAGCGCCGGGCCGCGGCCCCCATGCTGTTGATCAGGTTCCACCCCCGGAAGAGGCTGACGACGCTCTCGCCGGCGCCGTGCCCCTTCGTGACGTGAAACGGCTCCCAGACGCTCCGCTCCTCGTTTTCGGCCATGCAGAGGTTGTTGTAGGAATAGTTGTTCCCCTGGGAGGTCCAGAAGGTGCGGCGGGGCCGGGCGTATCCCCACAGGATGCTCATCAGGGTCCAGGCGCGCCCGATGACGGCGTTGGCCCGGCTGTAGGGTCCCAGGGCCCCCATCCCTGAATTCATCCCGATCTCGCCCCGGATCGGGCCGTTGACCAGGAGCGCGCTGGCGAAGGGGAGGGTCGAGGGCTGGATCGCCGGCTGCCCCGCCGAGGCGACGGCCAGCAGCACCGGGAGGTGCTCCGGCCCCGCCCCGGCCATCACCGCGGCGACGGCGACCGCCTCGACCGAGACCCTCAGGGTTTCCTGCGTGTCGACGAGCAGCGCCTTCCCCGCCAGCTTGTCGGGCCTCTGGCCGGTGCCGGCGAGCATGCGCGCCACCCGCTCCTCGGTCGGCAGCACGACGGGGAGCCCGTCGCTCCACCCGCGCTCGGTGAACAGGCGCTCGAGGTTTTCCTCCGTGTCCGGCTCGAGCAGGCGCCGGTGCTCCGGGACGGGGCGCACGACGGCGTGGTTGCGGCTCTCCTCTTCGGAATAGGGGCGGGTGAGGGCCTCGAGGATCTCCGCGATCACCGGACGCCCGGTGGCCGGGTCGTTCCCCTCGATGTAGCGGGCGAGGACCGCGGGGGGCATCGAGACCACGGGGTGGGGCGTGAAGACGAAGCGCAGGGGGACCCCGTGAAACTCGCGGTCTTCCCGCTCCATGCGTTCAAAGGCGATGGTCGAAACCGGCGCGGTGGGGATCCCGTATTTCAGCTCGAGGGTGCGGCAACATCCGGCGACCGCCGTGACGCAGCCGGGTCAACCCGCGACCCCGAAGACGACGGCGTCCCCCTTTTCCTTGATCTCCTTCCACAGGTCGCGGGTGTCGTCCCGGAAGATGAAGCCCGTCTTGCGCTTCACCACGGTCCGGACCGTCGGCATGTGCCGGGCGAACCACGCCTGCAGCTGCTCCATGAAGCGATCGCTCCCCCCGAAGCCCTGGTTGACGAGGTACACCGTTTTGCCGTCGAGGCTTTCGGGGCGCGCCGCCATCTCCCAGCGGGGAACGCCCGCCCCCGAACCTTCGGTCACCGGGACCAGGGGGCCTTCCGGGTTCAGCACCACCATCCGTTTCCGTGTCGTCATCGTACGTTTCTCCCTGTCAGCCGATCGCGTCGGCCCCTTTCCTGTCCTTTTCGAGCCCCTCGCGCCGCCCCTGCTCGAACGCCAGGCGCTCGGCCGGGACCTCCCCCGCGGGGACGGCCGCGAGCGTCCGGTCGAACATCTCCCTCAGTTCGTCCCGGAATTCGGGGTGGCTGAAGATGTAGAGGTCGTTGGCGCGGATTCCGGCCAGGACCTTTTCCCCCACCTCCTCCGGGTCCATCCCGAACCGGTGGATTTCGGGGAGCCGGTCCATGAAGCGGCGGTTGCGCTCGGTGTTTTCGGGCGAGGGGAGCGCATCGGGCCGCATCTTTTCGCTTTCGTAGATCGCGCTGTTGATCAGCCCGGGGCAGAAGACCGAGACGCCGATGTTGTGGTGGTAGAGGCTCAGCCGGAGCGCCTCGCTCAGGCCGCGCACGGCGAACTTGGCGGCCGTGTACGCCCCCGCCAGCGGGCTCGGCAGGAAGGCGGCCATCGAGGCGGTGTTGACGATGTGGCCCCCTTCGCCGTGCCGCCGGATGCGGGGGACGAAGGTCTGGACGCCGTTGACCACCCCGCCGAAATCGACCCCCATGACCCAGTCCCAGTCGTTGTAGGTGCACTCCTCGATCGGGACGAAGAGGTTGATCCCGGCGTTGTTGCACACGATGTGCACCCGGCCGAACACCCGTTCGGTCTCGTCGGCCGCGCGCGCCATCGCCTCGCGGTCGGCCACGTCGAGCAGGATCGGGTGCACTTCCGCCCCCCGCTCGAACCCGGCCATGGCGCGGTCGAGGCTGTCCCGGCGGATGTCGGCGATCGCGACCCGGATCCCGTTTTTCAGAAACACCCGGGCCATCCCCAGGCCGGCGCCGCTCGCCCCGCCGGTGATGAAGGCCACCTTCCCTTCCACGTTCTTCATGCGCGCCCCTTCCTTTCGAGGATCTCCCGGTATATGGGATTGGAGGTCAGAAAGGCGAATTCCTTCGCCCGTGCGCCGTCGACCGGCTCGTCCGGGAAGGAGGCGAGCATGGCCTCCATTTTTTCCGCGACCCCTTCCCGGAATTCCCGGTGGGTGAAGATGTACAGATCGTTGCGCCGGATGCCGTCGAGCACCCTCCGGCCGCACTCCCCGGGGCTCATCTCGCTCCGGAAGGCGGGGCGGTTCTCGATCCGGCGCTCCATTTCGGCGTAGCCGCTCTCCTTCCGGTACTTTTCCGGCCGGAGACGCCCGGTCCGGCTGATCCGGGTGGCCACCGGCCCGGGGCAGAAGGCGGATATTCCGATCTTGTCCGGGGCCAGTTCCCCCCGCAGCGCCTCGCACAGGGCCACGACCGCCCCCTTGGCCGTCGAGTAGATGGCGGTGCCCGGCAGCGGGAGCACCCCCGACATGGAGGAGGTGGCGACGATGTGCCCCCCCTCGCCGTGGCGCAGGATGCGGGGGAGGAAAACCTGGAGGGCGTTGACGACGCCGCCGACCATCACTCCCAGGGCCCAGTCCCAGTCGCCGTATTTCGCGTCCCCGACCGGGCCGAGGATGCCGACGCCGGCGTTGGCAGAGAGCACGTGAATTTTGCCGAACACCCCCTCCGCCTCGTCGGCCGCCTGCTCGAAAGCCGCGCGGTCGGTCACGTCGAGGAGCAGCCCGTGCACGCTCTCTCCGCGCCCCCGCTGCCGGAAGCCCCGGAGGGCCTCCCCGAGGTAGTCCTCCTGCATGTCGGCGATCACCACCTTCATGCCGGCGTCGACCATCGCTTCGGCGATCCCGAGCCCGATCCCGCTGGCGCCCCCCGTGACGAAGGCCCCCTTCCCCTCAATGTCCAGCATGTCCCCCTCCGTTTCCTTCCTTCGATTTTACACCGGTTCGGACGGCGCCCGGTCCAAAATCGGGCCCGGCCCCGGGGCCGGAGCGCCCTTTACGCCCTCCCCCCCGATGGGTAATATGGAAAGGTTTGCGGGGAGGTCCGGATGCGTGAGAGTGAGTGGATATACGCGAAGGCCGGGAGCGGAGGGCTGGCGGAAGCGGTCGACGCCCTGGGGGAGTGGCTCGAGAATTCCGACCGGGTCCTCGTCGGCGCGGGGGCCGGGCTTTCGGCCGCCGCCGGGCTCAGCTACCTCGACGAGGACCTCTTCCGGCGGTTTCAGCCCGAGATGGCGGCCCGGGGCTACCACTACCCCTACCAGCTGTTCGAGCGGGAGAAGGAAGGGTGGCCCGAGGCGAGGGAGTGGGCCTACCTCGTCCGGCATATCCATTTCGTGCGCCACGTCTTCCCCCCGGCCGAACTCTACCGGAAACTCCTCGCGCTCCTTGCGGGGCGGGATTTTTTCGTCGTCACCTCCAACTGCGACCGGCAGCTTTTGCGCACCGGCTTCCCCATGGAGCGGGTGTTCGAGGCCCAGGGGAGCTACGACCGGCTCCGCTGCACGGCCGGCTGCACGCGGGAGACCTGGGCCGTCGAGCCCGTCATCGACCGGCTCCTCCCGCTCATCGACCCGGAGACCTTCACGATTTCCGATGAGAGCGCCATCCCCCGCTGCCCCTCGTGCGGGGCGTCGCTCGCGACGGCGTTCCGCTCCTTCGATGGGTACCGGGAGGAGCGGGGGCGCTACGAGGAGTGGATCGAGGGGACCGCGGGCGGACGCCTCTGCATCCTCGAACTTGGGGTGGGGTTCAACACCCCGGGGGTCATCCGCTGGCCCTTCGAGCGGTTGGCGCACCTGCACGGGCGGGCCCACCTCTTCCGCGTCAACCGGGAGTACCGGGAGTGGCCCGGCCACGGGGGCTTCGCCATGGTCCCGGCCGAACTCGCGGGGCGGGCGACCCCGATGCCGTGGGACGCCGGCGAGGTGATCGAACGGCTGCACGTCCGGTTCGCGAAGGCGGAAGGCGCACCGGCGGGCGCGCCGGCGGGCGTGGCGGCCGGGGAGGGGGCATGACCCAGGAGGAGAGGCTGCGGACCCTGATCGAGGCGCTGCTGGCGGAAGACGACCGGTACCGCGGCGTGGCGGTTCCGCAGGGAGGGGAGGAACGGTGGCGGCTGCTCCGCTCCCTCATGAACGTCCGCCCCGCCCGCCCGGCTGGCGAGGAATTCCTCCGGGTGCAGGACGAGTACCTGCAGGCGGAGACGGCCCGGCGGGGGGTGGTCGACGCCGACGCCCTGCCGGCGACGGCCGACCCGCGCCTGGTCCTGTGGCGGGGGGACATCACCACGCTGCGGATAGACGCCATCGTCAACGCCGCCAACAGCCGGATGGAAGGGTGCTGGGAGCCGTGCCACGACTGCATCGACAACTGCATCCACACCTGGGCCGGGGTGCAGTTGCGGCTGCGGTGCCACGAGATCATGGAGCGGCAGGGGCACCCGGAACCGACCGGGCGGGCCGAGATCACCCCCGGCTACAACCTCCCGGCGCGATACGTGCTCCACACGGTGGGGCCCATCATCCACGCGCGGGTGTCGGAGCGCGACCGGGAGCTGCTCGCTTCCTGCTACTCCCGCTGTCTTAGGCTGGCCGAAGAGAACGGCTGCCGCGCCGTTGCCTTCTGCGCGATCTCCACCGGGGTCTTCCGCTTCCCGCGGGAGGAGGCCGCCGGGATCGCCGTGCGCACGGTCCGGGAGACCCTCGACCGGGGGTGCGGGGTCGCCCGGGTGGTCTTCGACGTGTTCACGGCCGGCGACGAGGCGGTCTACCGCCGGTTGCTGCAGTAGCAGCGGCGGCCCGTCCCCGCTGGAAAAGGCGCGCGCCGCTCGATAGCCGGTGGAAAATCGCCCCGGCCGGATTATGATGGGGGGAGGCATTCAACCAAGGAGGGGGCCATGGTCAGGGAATACCGGATGTACATCGACGGGGCGTGGAGCGAGGCGGCCGACGGCGAGTTCTACGAGGACTTCAATCCCTTCACCGGGGAGGTTTTCGCCCGCGTGGCCTCGGGCAAGCGGGCCGACGCCGCCCGCGCGGTGGCCGCCGCCGCGGCCGCGTTCCCGGCCTGGTCCCGCACCCTCCCCTCCGAGCGCCGGCGCCTCTTCCTCAAGGCCGGCGATATCCTGGAGCAGAAGAGGGACGAAGTCGTGGCCATTCTCGCGGAGGAGACGGGCTGCGCCTCCGGTTTTGCCATGTTCCAGGCGGGCTTCACCCCCGGGTTGCTGCGGGAGGCCGCTTCCCAGGTGCACCAGTCCGCCGGGGAAATCCTCCCCTCCGACCTCCCCGGCGCCTTTCACATGACCCTGCGCCAGCCGGTGGGGGTGGTGGCCGGCATCGGGCCCTGGAACGCGCCGCTGATCCTGTCGCTGCGCTCGATCTGCATGCCCATCGCGTACGGCAACACGGCGGTGCTCAAGCCCTCGACCGAGTCCTCGGCCGCCGGCGGCGTCCTGATCGCCGAGGTGTTCCACCAGGCCGGCTTTCCCAAAGGGGTCCTGAACGTCGTCACCAACGGTCCCGGCCGGAGCGGCGAAATCGGGGACGAGTTCATCGAGAACCCGATCGTGCGCCGCATCTCCATGACCGGTTCCTCCTCCGTCGGGCGCCAGCTGGCCGAGAAGGCGGGGCGCCACCTCAAGCGCGTGGCCCTGGAACTGGGGGGGCAGAACCCCATGATCATCCTCGCCGACGCCGACATCGATCACGCCGTGCGCGCCGCCACCTTCGGCGCCTTCCTCCACCAGGGGCAGATCTGCATGTCCACGCGCCGCATCCTGATCGAGCGCCCGGTGGCCGCCCGCTTCACCGAGCAGTTCGTCAAGCGGGTGTCGGGCCTCAAGGTGGGGAACCCCCGCGACCCGGAAACCGTCATCGGGCCGATCATCAACCGGGGCCAGCTCGAGGACATCCAGAAGAGCGTGGCGGGCGCCGTCAGGGACGGCGCGCGGATCCTGTGCGGAGGCAGGGCCGAGGGCCCCTGCTACCTCCCGACCGTGGTCGCGGGAGCCCGGCCCGGCACCCCCTTCAGCTGCGAGGAGACCTTCGGCCCGGTGGTGTCCATCATCGAGGTGGACGACGTCGAGCAGGCGATCGCCGTGGCGAACGAAACCCGCTACGGGCTCTCCGCCTCGGTGATCACGCGCGATTTCAACCGGGGGCTGGCCATCGCCGAGCGGATCGAATCGGGGATCGTGCACATCAACGACCAGACCGTGCACGACGAGCCGCAGGTCCCCTTCGGGGGGATCAAGGACAGCGGCTGGGGCCGGTTCGGCGGCCGCGCGGGCCTGGAGGAATTCACCGAGCTGCGCTGGATCAGCATGCAGCGCTCCCCGCGCCAGTATCCTTTCTAGTACTACCGTGTCATAAACAGTTGGATTTTGCGAACCTGGTAATATTGTACATTATCTGCGATGATTGATAACAAAACAGATAATTTCCTTTTTTTACACCCAATCGATGATTCGGATGAATCCTGTGAACGGACATGCGCAGAATTGCGTATCTACTCAGGTAAAATGAAACCCTCGGAAGTGACCGAGATAATGGGAATTAAACCAACGGAAGAGGTAATTGCTGGGGAGAAGCATTATGGCATTATGACGGGACGTGTTCGGATTGACAAAGTTAACTGTTGGTTTTTGTCTTCCGAAACATTTGTCATATCGAAAGATCTGAGACGCCACCTGGATTGGATATATGAAAGATTGGAACCACGTACTGAAGCCATAAAATTGCTTCAGGCAGAAAGAGGGGTCGAAATGCTTGTACATTGCATCTGGTGGTCTCAATTCGGAGGAGGCGGTCCGACGCTTTGGCCAAAGCAAATGCGTAATCTAGCCGATCTGAATCTCGAGTGTACTTTCGACTTTCAATATTACGGTGATGAAGAGTAAGCGTGCATTGATCCCCGACAGAGCGACATATTTTCTGTAAGTTCACTCTTCTTGCATGACTGGGCCACTGTTTTTCATGCGCAAGTAGGTAAGCGTGCAATGATCCCCTCATTCCCAAGGGCCTGGTGAATGCCTATGATACCCCCGAACAACGGGAGGAATCATGGCACTCAAAACAGGACAAACCAGTTGGGAAATTCTGTGCAATGATTAAGCGGAGACAACGCGGAGAGAGGAACGAATCGGAGATCGTGCACATCAACGACCAGACCGTGCACGACGAGCCGAAGATCCCCTTCGGGGGGATCAAGGGCAGCGGCTGGGGTCGGTTCGGCGTCCGGGCGGGCCTGGAGAAATTCACCGAACTGCGTTGGATCAGTATGCAGCGCCCCCCTGCGCCAGTATCATTTCTGGCAGGTTGGTGAGCCAATATGGGGGGGTGCCCACTAGAAAGCAGGAAGAACAGAAGCTTTTTCCTATGAATCAACAATTGATTAGAGATGATGAAATCAGGAAGCTAAACAAGCTCTAGGCTAGATAATGGGACATTGACAAAGCTAGGGTGCGTCGGGATTTTGGGGTCAACATCAGATGAACAAGCGTAAAATTCTTCGATTCCTAATTTCATGTTGCCTGTCGATGTGCATTGTTTTTGCGATGAGTACCAGCTTTCGGTTTGTGTCATCACAGGACGATTTAACAGCATTTGACAAGATAATGGATTGTTTATATATACCAGCCATTGGCTTTCTCGACCTTCTTTTGGGAGAGGGTTCCCACTTCGACCGCATCAAGATCTATTGGGGAGTGTCATTTCCATTTTACGCCGCTGCACTATGGAGTCTTCTCTATTTGTTGGAATGGATATTTGTACGAAATAGAAGATGCGATGGGAAGCATTAGCCGGTATATGTGAAATTCCGATAGATCCCCCACGCGACCCCCGGCCATCTATTGCCCGCTTGCAGGTATTGCGGCTCCAGCCGCGAATTCCCCCAGAATCCGGGTTCCCGTACCATTAAACCACCGGAACTCTTGCGCGTCCAGAGGGCGTGAATCCAAGCAGCACAAATCGGATTTCGAATAGGGATATTGGGAAACTCACAAATTCTGTTAGCGAACACCCAAAAGCCGCCACGGCCGAACGCTTGAAAACCAAAAGCTGAAGTTGATCTACACGGCCACGCACCCGGCACGACCTGAACGAAAGCTTGTCGAGGAGCCGGAAAAGAAATGGGGTCGTGTTACAATGCCCAAGGGAGAGCGACACGGTGAAACTGCCGAATGGAGAACGGGCTGTCGTTGATGGAAAGAAGCTGCAGGATTACTGCCTGAATCCCGAGCATCGTCGTGGGTGCCACAAGGCTCGGGTCTTCAAGTCATCACTGGGGATCACGCTTGAACATGTCCAGGATCTTCAGCGTGCGCTGCGGGCGGCGGCAGTAAACAATGATGCAATGCCGGAAGAGCACGATGAGTATGGTAGACGGTATGTGGTAGACTTCAGCATAACCGGGCCATCGGGACAGGCGGTGGTCCGAAGCAGTTGGATCGTTCGCCGGGGAGAGGATTTTCCCCGATTGACGAGTTGCTATGTATTGTAGAGGAAGATGAAATGAGCGAAAGCATCAAGCTTCTTGATGTTGTGGCATTGACGGACGAGCTGCCTGCCCGGAAACTTCGCCGTGGACAAGTGGGAACGGTTGTCGAGCTGCTGGGGCAGGATGTGTTTGAGGTGGAGTTTGCGGATAATGACGGCCGCGCCTATGCCAGTCTGGCGCTGAAAGAAGACCAGCTGTTGGTTCTGCATTACAAGCCGAGAGAAGCAGCCTGACGTCAGGCCTCGCCGGAAAAAGACAAAAGCCCCCCGGCTACGGGTCGCTCCCCCCTGCGGTGACGAAATCTGGGGACGTCCCGGCTCTGCCGGTCTCCTGAACGACACGGGCCGGGACCGGTCTCAGCGGTAGATCTCACGACGGTGCCCGATCCGGTACACGCGCACCACCGATGATGCATCGTCAATTGTATAGAGAATGCGGTAATCTCCCATTCTGACGCGATAGCCTGTTGTCCCCACCAGTTTTTTGCCTCCCGGCGGACGCGGATTCCTCTGCAGATCGTCCGGGACATCAGCGATCTGTTCGCGCACGTGCATCGGCAAATCGCGGTATTCACGGCGCGCATGGGTTTCCAGCTCGAGCTTATATGGCAATTTTGCCCCTTGTCAGGCGATCCTCACGCTTGATGTCTTCCCACGCATGGAAGCCTGTGGCTTCCCTGATGGCATGCTGAAGGTCGGCGGCATCCACCAGGTCCTCGAGTTTTTCCCTCAAGGCGGCTTCGAGGACAAAGTTCTTTTTCAGCCCGAGGGCCTTGCAGACATCATCGAGCTCGGCAATCAGGTCCGCTGGTAGTTTGGTGGCAAAGGGTGCTGTTTTCATAGTGGTTCCTTTCATGCTTTATCATACCAGGGCATTTAAAATCATGCCATGGAGAACTTTCCGTGGCGTCGGAAGCGATGGAACGCCCGCGTGGCAGGGATGAGCCAGGGGGACGCGCGTTTGGCTGTGCTGGAGCAGCCTCCAGCGCGCCCCGCGAGACCAACCGTTCTAGAAAAGGTGCAGAACGGAGGCGTCGTCGAGAAGGGAGGCGACGGCGCGCGATCGGAGCACGGTGGCTGCAGTCCACGAGCCGCGGCCCTGCCAGAAGAGATGGTAGGTCAGGGTGACGGGCCGCCCCGCGCGGCGGAGCCTGATCTCGACGTCGTCGGACCCGTGCGCGTCGAGGCAGGCCCGGACGCCGTCGAGGAGACTGTCGACCGGCCTGCCGTTGACTGCCAGCAGCACGTCCCCCTCCCTCAATCCGAGGCGATGGGCCGGACCGGCGGGATCGAGTCCGGAGATCCGCACCCCTTCCATGGAGTCCCCGCGGAGCGCCGCCTTCAGCGAGAAATCGAGGACCCGGTCGGGGTCGCCCCCGAACACCCGGTACGGATTCAGGTCGAACTCGCGTTCGCCGATCTTTCTGTACCCCTCCGCCCCGGTGGCCTCCGGGGCATCCGGGCCGTTCCGGGCACCGCGGCGGGAATGGAGCCGCAACCGTTTCCTGACGCCGTTCTTTTCCAGGACGACATAGTTGCTCCTGATAGCGGCCAGGCGGGAACCATCGGGAAGGGGGTCGGGGACGGCGTAGGCGCGGGTGGTCCCCGCTTCCAGGTCTTCGATGACGGCGCGGCTGGCGCCCTGGGCCGAAGGATCCGCGATGATCCCGGCCAGCCGATAGGCTCGGAACCGCTCCCCCCTCTGGAGGCTCCCGAGCAGGTACCGGACCGCGGCACGCGTGTTCCACCCCTCACGGAGGCCGGCCGCGGAAGCGGAGGGAGGTGCCAGGGACGGCGCCGTTTGACCGGCCGTCTCTCCGATCGACACAACGGTCCCCGCCGCCTCCGTAATCGTCGGGTGCGCCGGCAGTCGGAAGACCAGCCAGGCGCCGGCCAGTCCCGCCAGCAGCAGGACCGCGTGCGAAGCGTGAGGAAATCTCATAGCCTTCCCATTCCCGGCCGCCGCGGGGATCAGAGATCGGGCATGCCGTGGCAGCGGTCGCAGCGCACCATGTCTCCCCGGGCGTAACTGAACGTTTTTCCCTCCACGCTGAATGCCCGGGCGACCGGCACCCGGGCGAGCGGCGTCCCGGTCAGGTTCGCCCCGTGACACGCCTTGCACCCGTTCTTGTTGTTCTCGTAGAACTCCTCGTGCCCTTCGTCGTACCACCGGGAGTCGTTGACGTTGTGAAGGCCGTGGGGACCGCTGGTCGTGCGCGCCAGGCTCGAGGGCGCATGACAGGTGGTGCATTCGATGACCGGGCCCGCATGCCCCTGCAGCATCTCGGCGGCCAGGTTGTCGTTCGCGGCCGCCGAGGCGTTGGGCCAGACGGCATGGGTGCTGCCGTGGCACCCTTCGCACAGGATCCCCCCGTGCCCCTTGCTCGCGCGGTACAGGGCGTTCGTGTTCTCGGCAAAACGCTTGTTGGCCGCCAGGAGCGGGGAAGCGGCGGCGTCTCCCGTCCTGTAGGCCTGGCGCAGCCTGAAGGGCCAGTCGGGATCGGCCGCCAGGGCGGACCCGGCAAGGTAGCCGAGGGCGTCTCCCGTGTGGCACGACTGGCAGCGGGGCAGGTCCTTCCACGGCCTGCGTGCGTTGCCGTCATTGGTGCCGTCGATGCTGCCCCCCGCCAGCAGGGCGTAACTGCCCCCCACCGCGAGCATATCCCCGTGGCAGGCGTGGCAGTCCATCCCGCCCGTCTTCATGGCCCCGCGCTGGCATTGGGTGACGTTGCCCGGGTGGCACTGGTAGCACGTCTCCTGCACCGTCGCGCCCGGGGGGAAGACCGGCTGGCCGTTCGCCTCGAGTCCTCCGTGAAATTCGTGCATGACACCCGAGAAATTCGGGTTGCCGATCTGCGCGCCGGCCGGCCCCGTGCCGGCCAGGTCGAGCGCCGGCGAATAGTGGCACCCCGCGCACAGGACCGGCTGGGAGGCTTCCAGGGAGGTCTGGTGCCCGGCGTCGTGGAGCCTCAGGATGTTGATCTTGCTCTGGACCTCCAGGTCCGGGGACAGGGACCACGCGGTGCCCGGGTCGCTCGCGGCCATCGCCCCGGTCTTGTGGCAGGTCTTGCAGTCGGTCTCGGCGGAAACCGGGACGACCACGTCCAGGTGGCCGAGCGCGGCCCCGCTTACGGCATCGGCGGCGGCAATGCGAAGGAGCGGGTAGGGGTTGCTTTCCAGGTCGTCGTCCAGGGGGGTGATCGGGATCCCCTCGGCGTGAAAGACCGCTTTCTGGAGATGGTACGGCATGGGCTGGGGGCCGTTGGTGTAGGGCTGTTCCCGGGGCATGTACACCCCGGTCAGGCCCTCCCCTGCGGGGAGCGTCATGCCGAAGAGCGCCCCGGCGTACTGCCAGAAATTGGTTTTCCCCAGGCTGAAACTGTTGACGGACCCCGCGGGGTCGGCGACGGCGTCGAAGGTGACCCTGACCTCCGTGTGATCGGCCAGGTAGGGGCGCCCGGAGCCGTCCCGCCGGACCACCTGCGCGTTGACGATGTTGTAGGGGGGCAGGATCGAAAAAATCGAGAACTCCGAGTCGATGCAGTGCATCCCCAGGTCGTTGGCCGCAAGGACAGTGGCCGCACTCGAAACCGGGGGTGGGTCGTTGCCGTCCGGATCCGTGCCGCCGCCCGAGCACGCGGACAGGAAAACGCCCAGGCCGACTATCAAAACGATATCGCGCATGACTGCCTCCATGGGGGGGGCAAATGCCGTTTTTCCTACCCAGATGCATGAAATTCTAGCCCGGCGTCATCCGCGGTGCCAATAAGGGAAAACCCTGATGAAGGCATGCGAAAAACGAAGAAAAGGACCGCCCCGATGAGGAAAGGCGTTGACCGGAACTCAATAATTCAATATAAAGCAAAATACTGAAATATCATGACGAACCCGAATCGACGCTTCAAGACGGCCATCTATGAGCAATTCGCCCGCATCGGGAAGGCGGTGTCCCACGGCGGCAGGCTCGAATTGCTCGATCTGCTGTGCCAGGGGCCGCGCACGGTGGAGGTCCTTGCGCGGGAAGCCGGCATGGGGCTCCCCAACGTATCGCAGCATCTGAAGGTACTGCGCGAGGCACGGCTCGTGGAGGCCGAAAAGCAGGGACTTTATGTCACTTACAGGCTCGCGGACGGGGAGGTGTGCGAGTTTTTCCGGGCCCTGCGCCTGCTGGCCGAGGCCCGCCTGGCCGAGATCGGGGAGATCACCCGGCGTTTCATGGAGGCCCGAGGGGACCTCGACCCGGTGGATCGACGCCAACTGCTGGCCAAAATCCGGGACGGGGGTGTCACGGTCCTGGATGTCCGCCCGCCCGAGGAATATCGCGCCGGGCACCTCCCGGGTGCGCTGTCAGTTCCGCTCGACGAGCTGGAGCGGAAGCTCTCGGAACTCCCGGTCGACCGCGAGGTGGTCGCCTACTGCCGCGGCCCCTACTGCGTGCTTGCGCTCGAGGCGGTGGAGAGGCTGAAGGCCCGGGGCTACAGGGCGTCGAGGCTGGAGGAAGGGGTGGCCGACTGGAAGGCGCGCGGCCTGCCCGTCGCGGCCGGGGACGATGCCTCCCATTCCGTTTCCGGAACCAACGAATCCTCTATCGAGGAGTGGAAGAGATGCAGAAGATCCTCATCATCATCAACGACGCCCCCTACGGGACCGAGAAAGCCTACAACGCCCTGAGAATGGCCATGACTCTGCAGAAGGAGCACGGCGGGGAAGCGGCCGTCAGGATCTTCCTCCTGGCGGATGCGGTTTTCTGCGCCCTCCCCGGGCAGGGCACCCCCACCGGTTATTACAACATCGAGCGGATGCTTCGATCGGTGATCCTGAAAGGGGGGGAGGTCAAGAGCTGCGGCGGCTGCAGCGAAGCCCGCGGCATCGACAAGGTCCCCTTCATCGAAGGGGTGCAGCTGAGCAACATGAAGGAGTTCGCCCGGTGGACGGTGGAGAGCGACAAGGTCCTCACCTTCTAGATCCGGGGCTTTGGTGGAAACCGGGGAGGTCCCCCATCATTCGGCTTCCAGGTCGTAAAGCCTGAGCTTCAGTCCTCTGTACAGCGCCGGGTCGAGCGGGGCCTTGAGGGAGAAATCGTACACGCGGGTGCGGCCGAATTCCCGCCGGTTGTTTTCATGGACGTGGATTTCCAGGTGATACCGGTCCCGGGACCACACCGACTCGATGTCCCGGCCGAGCTTCCAGGCGCGGGCGTCCCTGGCGTTGTCCGTGGCGTAGAGGATGGCATCCCCGGTGAACCGGAGAACGCCTTCGCAGCCGCCGAAGGTGTGGTTGTGTTTGACCGGCACCGCATGCCCGGGGGCGGCGGTGCCGGGCACGACGCGGTCGGTCACCGGGCGGCCGAGCCTGCGGCTGATCTTTTCGAAAATCGCATCGGTGAGTTCCCCTTCGGTCAGGACGAAACGGTAGGACCTGTCGCGGCCGAGGTACCGGGTTTCATCCTCGTAGCTCAGCAGGACAAATTCCCGCGGGCTGATCCGGTCGAGGTGCTGAATGTCCCGATAGGGCCAGTTTCTGCTGTCCTCGGGCCGCTCCGAGCTGTACCGGATCCCATCGTCGGTGACCTCGATCGTCCCGCGGCCGTCGCCCCGGAACCGTTTTTCATGGGTCACGCTGAACGTCTGCGCGGCCAGCGGCTGCGCGAGAAAGAGCCACAGGACAAGGTATCTCATCGGGCCTCCTTCAAATGGTGGAATCCCCTGAAGGGCCCGGCCTGCGGCAGGGCGCGCGCCTTCAAAAGATAGAAAATCACGGGGTAGAGCAGCAGCTCGAGGATGCCGGAGGTCACCAGCCCTCCGACCATCGGCGCCGCGATGCGTTTCATGACGTCCGATCCGGTCCCGCTGCTCCAGAGGATCGGCAGGAGTCCGATGATGGTCGTCCCGATCGTCATGATTTTGGGGCGCACCCGCCTGACCGCGCCCTCGTATACGGCGTCGGCAAGATCGTTCCTGTCCCTGAGGAGGCCCTCCTTCCGGGCCTTCTCGAAGGCGTGGTCCAGGTACAACAGCATGACCACCCCCGTTTCCGCGTCGAGGCCCGCGAGGGCGATGATGCCGACCCAGACCGCGATGCTCATGTTGTAGTCGAGCAGGTACAGGAGCCAGACGGCCCCCACGAGCGAAAACGGCACCGCAAGAAAGACGATGCCCGTCTTGACGACCGACCGGGTGTTGAGAAAGACGAGCACCACCGCGAGGACGATCGTGAGCGGAATGACGTACATCAGCCGTTGCCGGGCCCGCTCCATGTATTCGTACTGGCCGCTCCAGGCGACGGTGTACCCGGCGGGAACCTTCACGCGCTCCCCGACAATCCTCCTGGCGTTTTCGACGTAGGTGCCGACATCCACGCCCCGGAGGTCGACGTACACCCAGGCGTTGGGCTTCGCGTTCTCGCTCTTGATCGACGGGGGCCCGACGGCGAACCTCAGACCGGCCAGCTGCCCCAGCGGGATGTGCTGACCCGTGGGGGTCGAAACGAGGACGCCGCGGAGCCTCTCCACGCTGTCGCGCAGCTCCCGGCCGTATCTCAGGTTCACGGGATACCGCTCCAGCCCTTCGACCGTCGTGGTGATGTTCATGCCGCCGACGGCGGTCTGGATCACGTCCTCGACGTCGCCGACGGTGAGGCCGTATCGGGCGATGGCGTCGCGGTCGATCTCGATATCGAGGTAGTTCCCCCCCATGACCCGTTCCGCATAGGCGCTCAGGGTTCCCGGCACGGTGCGGACGACGCTCTCGACTTCTTTGCCCAGCCTCTCCAGCACCTCCAGGTCCGGGCCCGCCAGTTTGATCCCCACGGGAGTCTTGATCCCGGTGGAGAGCATGTCGATGCGGGTTTTGATCGGCATGGTCCAGGCGTTGGTGAGCCCCGGGACCCGTATGGCGGCGTCCAGTTCCGCGGTCAGTTTTTCCACCGTCATCCCGGGGCGCCACTCCTTTTCGGGCTTGAGCATGATGGTGGTTTCGATCATGGTGAGGGGCGCCGGGTCGGTGGCCGTCTCCGCCCGACCGATCTTGCCGAACACGTGGCGGACCTCGGGAAATGTCCTCAGGATCTTGTCCGTCTGCTGCAGCAGCTCCCGCGCCTTGGTGGCCGAGACCCCCGGGAGGGTCGTGGGCATGTACAGCAGGTCCCCCTCCCACAGCGGCGGCATGAATTCGGAGCCGAGCCGCTTGTACGGTATCCATGTCAGCGCCATCGCCAGGAGCGCGAATCCCAGCACCGGCCATTTGAACCGCATCACGAATTCCAGCATCGGGTGATAGACCCGGACCAGGAAGCGGCTGACCGGGTTTCTGCTCTCGCTCCGGATCCGGCCGCGGATCCAGTACCCCATCAGGACGGGAACGAGGGTGATGGAGAGAAAAGCCGCGGCGGCCATGGCGTAGGTCTTGGTGAACGCCAGCGGCTTGAACAGCCGCCCTTCCTGCTGTTCGAGCGTGAAGACGGGCAGAAACGACACCGTGATCACGAGCAGGGAGTAGAAGAGCGCCGGTCCCACCTCGGTCGCCGCATCGGCGATGATGCGCCAGTGCGGCTTCCTGCCGGCGTCGCGTTCCAGGTGCTTGTGGGCGTTTTCCACCATGATGATGGCGGAATCCACCATCGCCCCCACGGCGATCGCGATCCCCCCCAGCGACATGATGTTGGCGTTGATCCCCTGGAGGTGCATGACGATGAACGAAACCAGGACGGCCACCGGCAGGGTGATGATGGGGACGAGGGCGCTGCGGAAATGCATCAGGAAGACGATGCAGATGAGCGCCACGACGATGAACTCCTCGAGCAGCTTCCGCAGGAGATTGTCGACGGCCCTCTCGATCAGGTCCGAACGGTCGTAGGCGATTTCCACGCTCACGCCCTCCGGGAGGCCCGTTTTGACGGCGGCGAGCCTTTCCTTGACGTCCTCGATGACCTGGCGCGCGTTCGCGCCGAAGCGGACGACGACGATGCCGCCCACCGTTTCCCCCTCCCCGTCCCACTCCGCGATGCCGCGGCGGATCTCCGGCCCGTATTGAACCGTTGCCAGGTCCCCCAGGAGCACCGGAGTGCCTTGCCCGTCCACTCCCAGCGAGATTTTCCGGATGTCGTCCAGGGACCGGATATAGCCGAGGCCGCGGATCATGAACTCCTTTTCCGCGATTTCCAGCAGCCGTCCCCCTACATCGTTGTTGCTGCGCTCTACGGCCGCGCGGATCTTCGAGACGGGGATGCCGTAGGCCCGGAGCCTGTTCGGGTCGACCGTGATCTGGTACTGGCGCACGAAGCCGCCGATGGTGGCGACCTCGGCCACCCCCTGTACGCCCGTCAGCTCGTATTTCAGGTAGAAATCCTGAATGGAACGGAGCTGGCCGAGGTCGTGCCGGTCCGATTTCAACGCGTACATGAAGGCCCACCCTACGCCGGTGGCGTCGGGTCCCAGCGTCGGCGTAACTCCCCGGGGGAGCCGGCCGGAAACATAGTTCAGGTATTCCAGGACACGGCTCCGGGCCCAGTACATGTCGGTCCCGTCCTCAAAAATGATGTAGACGAAGGAAAACCCGAAAAAGGAGTACCCGCGTACGACCTTGGCGTGGGGCACCGCCAGCATCTGCGTCGTCAGGGGATAGGTGACCTGGTCCTCGACGATACGGGGGCCCTGGCCGGGGTACTCGGTATAGAGGATCACCTGGACGTCGGAAAGGTCGGGGATGGCGTCCAGGGGCGTGTTCCGGACCGAATATATCCCGGCCCCGGCCAGCAGGGCCGTTGTCAAAAGGACCAGGAACTTGTTTTCGATCGACCACTCGATGATTTTCGCAAACATCCGGTCCTCCTGAACTCACCGGGGGCGGGGCGCGGCGGCCGGATCCCCTGGTTCCCGGTCGCGGCCTGCCAGCATCTTGCCGATCGCTTCCTTCAGGTTGCTTTCCGAATCGATCAGGAATTGCGATGAAACGACCACGGTCTCTCCCTCATGAAGGCCTGCGGTCACCTGGGAGAATCCCTCCCCTTCGGCGCCGAGCTCCACTTCCCGCGGTTCGAAGAAGCCCTTCTCCTTTTCCACGATCACCACGTTTCTCTCTCCCGTGCGCACGATCGCCTCGCTCGGCACCTTCAGCGCGCCCGGAACGGCCGGGACGCGGATTTCCACATCCGCGTACATGGCGGGGCGCAATTCCCGGTCGGGGTTCGGTATCTCCACGTAGGCGGCCAGGGTGCGCGTCTTCTGATCGAGGGTCGGGTCGAGTTGGATGATCTTCCCCGTGTAGCGCCTGCCGGGGAACGCGTCCAGCGTGAGGCTCACGGTCCGCCCGAGCCGGAGGTACCGGATCTGATGCTCGTAGACCTCGATTCGGGCCCAGAGGTCCGAAAGCCGGGCGATCTTGAAAACGTTCATCCCCGGCGACAGCTTCATCCCTTCGAGCGAATCCCCCATCTTCTCGATGACGACCCCGGAAACGGGAGAGAAGATCTTCAGGGTGCGTGCGGGCTTTTTGCGGATCCGCAGCTCTTCGACCTGTTCCCCCGTGATGTCCCAGAAGCGGAGACGCCCGGAGGTGGCCTCCAGAAGCGATTGCGCGCGCGCGACCGCATTTTCATCCCCCCCCCGGCTGAGCTCTTCGACGTACGCGAGGGCCGCCAGGTATTCCTGCTGGGTCGTCACCAGCCGGGGACTGTAGATATCAAAGAGGACATCGCCCCGTTTCACCGGCTGGCCGATGTAGTTGACGTAGGCCTTTTCGATCCACCCCTCGGTCTTCGTGCTCACGGATACGATGTTTTTCTGGTTGTAGTCGAGGGTCCCGATGGTGCGGATCACGACCGGGATCGATCCTTTCCGGACCGGGGCCGTCCGGACGGCGAAGTTCTGGAGGAAGCCCGGATCCACGTGGATTCCCGTGGTTTCCTTTGCCCCCTCCTCGTGCACCGGGACCAGGTCCATGCCGCATATGGGACAGGTCCCGGGTTCGTCCTGGATCACCTGGGGATGCATGCCGCAGGTCCAGAGCCGCGTCCCTTGCGATTCGGCTCCCAGAGCCGGGGGGCCGTGCCGGCCGGACACGATGCGTTCGGCCCATTCCCAATGGCCCGGGTTCCAGAGCAGGAGGGCGGGCAAGCCTGCGCCCAAAAGGAACGCCAGGAGGGACGCAAGCCAGGTGCTCGTTTTGGACTTCATGGGTTCCTCCCTTCGATGGGGGCCCCGATCGCCCGCTCCAGGTCCGCGATCGATTTGGCGTAGTCGCTGGTGTATCTCTCCAGGCCGAGCCGCACATCCAGCAGCATCCGCTCGCCGTCGAGGAGCTCCAGGACGCCGACCTCCCCCGTGCCGTAGGCGGCCTCGGTCGAACGCAGGGAGTGTTCCGCCTGCGGCATCAGGGTGTTTCCGACCAGGGAGATCTGCCGGTCCAGCGTCTCCATCCGGAACGCGATCGCCCTGATGGAGGCCTCCATCACATTCACGGCATCGCGGTAGCCTTCGCGGGAAGCCAGGGTGTCCTCGGTCGCCTCGGCCACGGCCGCGTCGTATTTCCTGCGCCGGACCGGGATGTTGATCCCCACGGAGAGGCCGTAGATGTTTTTCCCGTCCTGCCCGGGAGGGTTCAGGATCCCGGCCGGATCGGAACGGCCGGTGACATTGGTGAACCCGGCGCCGATCGTGAAATCGGGCCAGTAATCCTTCCTGGCCAGATGGATCCGTTTTTCGTCCCTTTCGATCCGGAGGAGGGCGGCCTGAATCTCCGGGCTGTTGTCCCGACCGATCCGGTAGAGCTCCTCGCGGTCGATCCGCAAGTCGGCCCTCCTTCGCGGAGGTATCTTCTCGACCGGGGAATCCGCGGGGAGATCCCTCAGGGAGTTCAGGACGGCCTCGAGATCCACCCGCTGTCGCCCGAGTTCCTCCAGGCGGTTCCGCTCCCGCGTGATTTCGGCCTGCAGTTTCACGACCCCCTGCTGCAGGCCGACCCCCTGCTCGTACCGGGCGCGGGCCAGGGCCTCATGGCGTTCCAGCACCGATATCTCCTCCCTGGTTATATCGAGGGCCCGATCGATATAGCCCAGGCCGTGATACGCGAGCTTCACCTCCCGGACGACGTCCTTTGTCCCCGCTTCGTGGATGTACCGGTAGACGGCCGCCTCCTTCGCCGCGATCTTTTTCCGGTCCGACAGCTTGCCGAACCATGGCAGTTTCTGTGAAAGGGACAACGTGGTGGTCTGCGCCCCGACTCTCGTCTCGGGGCTGCGGAGGTAGTGGGTGACATTCAGGAGCGGGTCCGGCAGGGAACTCACCTGCGGCAGGCGGGCCCTGGCCGCCTGGTAGCGGGCGAAGGATTGCAGGATCCCCGGATTGCGGGAAAGGGCCTGCTCCAGGTAGATTGCGAGCCGGGGATCGCCGGCCGAGTACTCCGATGCGATCGGCGCATCCCGGGACCTGAGCGGAACCGCCGTCAGGATCGTGAAGCCGATCACCATCATCGATACCGATTGTTTCATCTTCCGGTTCATCCTGCACCTCCCGGCTCTGCGCCGGTATCGGAGCAAATCGGGGGCCACCGCGGCGGGACGGGAGCCGTCCATCCAATCGGGGGACGATCAAATGCATAGACCCCTGTGCGTTACAGCGGAAGAACGGTCTTCGTTCAGGGCTCCGGGCAAGGCTGCGGCCGGCGGCGGAGGCTTCAGGACTGTGTCAAATTCAACAGTGCTGTTGAATTTGACACGCCTCCGCGGGCCGTGCGGCGCCGCCGCCCCGGCGCGATCCGGATGGATAGTGCCGTGAATGCGGGCCCTTCCCCCGACGCGGCCTTCCCGGGCGGTGCGGCACGCCGATTGCATGGACCGGCGTGAACGCGTCAGGGCGCCGGTTCCGAGGGCGCGACGCAAGGTTCACTAAAAAAAGGGGGGAGGTATGACAATGATCCAGGGAAGAACACGATCGAGGCTCGGGGTTCTCGCGCTTGCCTGCGCCGTCCTGGCGCTGCTGGGCTTCGGCAGCGCGTGTGACCGGCAGGAGCACCCGGGGGGAGCCCACGTCCAACCCGGAGATGTCGGGGATATGTTGATGCCCGGAACCTACACGGCCACGGTGAACTCGATCGTCTGTGACGGGTGCGGACCGCTGATCGAGCGGACGCTCCGGAATTTCGAGGAAATCGGGGCCGTCGCCGTCGACCAGAAAAGCAAAACGGTACGGTTTGCGGTGAAAAAGGAGGCTGGGATCGCCGTGGGCGACCTGCAGGAAGCGCTGGATGAGGCCGCGGGGCGCATGGGGATGGGGGCCGATTATACCCTGTCGGACCTCAGGCGCAAGTAAGGCGACCGGGAGCCGGCAAAAGAGAAATTGGTCCGGGCGGACCTGCGCCAGCGCCGTATTCCTTCTGAGGTATTGCCCGGGGTGATATCGATTCTCAGGCCATACCCAGAAATAGTAGTGCTTGACAATACTACTGTAGCGCGGTAGTATTGGTGCATGATAGAGAGCTTCCGGGATGCGGATACGGAGCAGCTTTGGCGAACGGGGCGAAGTCGAAGGATTCCCGCCAATCTGAGAATGAGGGCACTTAAGAAGCTCTTCTTGTTGCATGCCGCCGTGACGCTGGATGATTTGAGGGTGCCTCCCGGAAACCGGCTGGAGGCGTTGCAGGGGCAACGCAAGGGTTGTTACAGCATCCGGATCAACGATCAATGCCGCATCTGCTTCGCGTGGCGGGAGGGCAGGGCTTACGATGCGGAAATCGTCGACTATCATTAGCGGAGGACTCGATGGGAAAGACAAAGAAGATCTGGACGGTCCATCCGGGCGAGATTCTAAAGACCGAATTCATGGAGCCCATGAAGATTACGGCTTACCGTTTGGCAAAGGATCTCGATTTTCCGGGCATCTACGACGTGGTTCGCTGCAAGAGGGCAATCTCCGCCGAGACCGCCCTGAGGCTGGGAAAATATTTCGGCCTTCCGGCGCAGTTTTGGATGAACCTTCAGACCGAACACGATCTCCGTTTGGCGACAGCGACGGCCAAACTGGAGAGGGTCAGGGTCAGGACGGCCGCCTGATCCCTGCTTTCCGATGGCCCTGGCAAACGGCTTCCAAGGCCGGAACTGTCTGGGGAAATCCTGCTAAGTCCTTGATTTTAATGGTGCGCCCGGCACGACTCGAACGTGCGACCTTTTGATTCGTAGTCAAACGCTCTATCCAACTGAGCTACGGGCGCATCCTGTAAGCCTCCATAAGTTACAGTGTCCCGCGCCGCCGCGCAACCCCATTTTCAAGGCGGCGGGCGGGGGGAGGTCCCGGACCCCGGGGGAGTCCGGCCCGCGGGAAGGGTGTCCCGCGGGCCGGGAGGGGCCTAGTAGTCTTCGTAGGTGGGGCGGACGTTCCTGTACTTCCTTACCAGGGAGTCCCAGTTTTTGGGGAACTCGATCGGCTCGGTGACGAAGTCGTTTTCGATCCCCCCCACGCTGCGCAGCATCCCCATCCAGGCGCCGGGGCCGCCGGCGACCAGGATCAGCAACCCGCCGCGGTTGAGGGCCGGGGGCGCCGACAAAACGTCCGGTTTTTCGCCGATGGCGGCGAAGGGGTCGGCGGCGTTTCGGAGGATGTACTCCTGGAGCTTCTCCTTCGTCCACCCTTCGTCGGCCAGGATGCGGGCGTGGGAGGGGATGACGATGAGGCACGACATGCTCCAGGGCCCCATGTCGGCGAGCGCCCGGGCGATCCCCTCCGCGCTGGTGGCGCGCGGGACCGACTGGGCGAAGCCGTTGGGGAAGAAGAGGGTCAGGGTGCTCTCCTCCCTGCGGAAACCGCGGTCGACGTGCAGCGGGGTCCAGGGGCTCTCCTCCTCGTTTTCGCCGATGACGAGGCTGTACTTGGAGGGGTTGCCGATGACGCCCATGTCCTCGATCCCCTTGCGGGCCCCCCCGATGTTCTTGACGATGAGGCCCACGGCGCGGCCGATGGCGGCGTTGGCGATGTCGCCCGGGCTGAGGGCGCCCGAGCCGGAATTGACGAGGATGTCATTGCGGACGGGGCCGTTGAGGGCGAAGAAGGGGGCCCACGACCCGGTGCTCACCTCGAAGGTGTCGAAGCGCGATTTCGGGTTCATGAGCGCGCGCACGGCGGCCAGGAGCACCGGCATGTGGGTCGGCAGCGCCCCCGCCATGACGGCGTTGACGGCGATCTTCTCGACCGTCGCCTTTCCCAGGCGCGGGATGACGCGGGCCACCAGGTGGTCGGGCGGCAGGTCGGTCCCCTCGAGCATTTCGGCCACGGCCTTTTCGGTCGGGGGGACGATGGGGAGCCCGTCGGTCCACCCCTTGCGGTAGAAGAAGCGGTTGACCGCCTCGTAATCCCCCGCGAAGGCGACGCGGGGGGGAGCGGCCGCATCCCTTTTGGGGGAGCGCTCCCCGGCCGTCAGCGGATCGGTCAGGGCGGCGACGATGCCGGGCATCGCCCCGGAGGCGCCGGCTTCGATGTCGGCGGCCACGGTGGTTTCGTTGGCTATTTGGATGGGGCGCACCCTGATGCCCGGCATTCCCTTGCCGGAGGCTGCGCTCTGTGCGTCTCTTACGAATCCTGGATGTGCCAGTAACACGACCGGCGTGCCGAAGTCCTCGATCGATATGCCGTTATAGACGAGGAACTTCGTGCAGGATCCTCAATCGCCGATGACGCCGACGACGGCGTCCACCCCCTTGGCCCAGGCGGTGAACGTTTCACGGTCGGCGGTCTCGACCTCGGTGACGTTCCATTCGGTCGAATGGAAGAGGACGGTCTGGATGTCCGGGTGGAGGGTCTTCAGGTTCTTTTCGATCGCCTCGGCCACCGGCAGCGCCGCGCGCTTGTAGTTGGCGAAAATTCCGATCTTTTTTCCCGCCAGGGAATCGAGGCGGGGCGAAAGGCCCCGCAGGGGGACGGGATCGACCTCGGCCCAGGGGCTCAGGACCTCGTACCGGGCGGAGGGCTCCGCCGCAAGGGGTGCCGGCGGGGCCAGCACTCCCGCGGCGCCGAGGGCGAGGGCGGCCAGGGGGAACAGTGTACGCTTCATGCTTTTCTCCTTAGGTGAATGGACATGCTGCGGATTATAGTAGGGTTCATCGCCCGGCGTCACCCATATCGTGAGTCCGCATCCGGAGGAGAGATCCGATGTCCCAGGAACCCTTAGAGCCCTACGTCTACGACCGGAGGCGCCTGGTCGTGGGGCTCGTGTCCCTTTTCCTCGTCTACTTCACGATGGCCTATTTCCTCCAGGCCCTCAACATTGCCCGGCCCAAGATCGCGGCCGACCTCGACGGCATGGGGCTCTACGCCTGGTCGGTCTCGCTGCCGGGGCTGGTCGGCGCCTTCGTGACCCTCATTTTCGGCAAGCTCTCGGACATCTACGGCCGCCGGATCATGATGCTGATCGCGATCGCGTTCGCCCTGCTGGGGTCGGTCCTGAGCGCCCTGAGTTCCAGCTTCGTGCTCCTCGTCGCCGCCATCTGCGTCGGCTCCCTGGGCACCGGGGCGATGATGCCGCTGGTCTTCGCGGTGGTCGGGGACATGTTCCCCCCCGTCGAGCGGAGCAAGTGGATCGGGATGCTCCAGCTCCCGATGGGGGTCGCGGCGATGTTCGGCCCCGCGCTGGGGGGGTGGTTCGCCGACACCTGGGGGTGGCGCTACTTCTTCTGGTCTACCGTCCCGCTCCTGGCCCTCTGCCTCGCGCTGGTGCCTTTCGGCATCCCCGCCCCCTCCGGGGCGCGGGTGAAGCGCAGGATCGATTACGTCGGCAGCGTCTGGATGGTGCTGGCCTCCTCGGCCCTGATCGTGGGGATCTCGCTGGCGGGGGAGCGGTATGCCTGGGGCTCGCCCGAGATCGTGGGACTCCTGGCCGTTTCGCTCGTCTGCTGGGTCCTCTTTTTCCGGACCGAATACCGCGCCGAGGAACCGGTGCTCGACCCCCTCGTGCTCCGCAACCGTTCGTTCAACACCGTCGCGGCCTCCTCCTTCCTATCCTTTTTCGGGCAGATGGCCATGATGATGTACTTCCCGATGTTCCTGCAGGGGGTGCAGGGGATCGGCGCGGCCAGAAGCGGCTGGATCTTCACCCCCTACAGCGTGCTGATGGCCTTCATCGGCGTCCCGGTGGGGTTTCTGCTGGGCCGGACCAAGCGGTACAAGTGGATGTACGTCCTCGGCTTCGGCATCGTGACCTTCGACATGTTCGCCGTCGCCTTCCTGGGGGAAGACACCCCGGCGCTCATGAGCCTGGCGGTTTCCGCCCTCGCGGGCCTCGGGCTCGGGGCCATTCCGACCGTGAACACGATGGTGGTGCAGAACGCCGTTCCCCGGCGGCTGCTCGGCTCCTCCATGGGGGCCATCTTTTTCTGCCTGATGATGGCGGTGGCGATCTCGCCCGCGATCCTCGGGGCGGTCATGAACGCCGGTTACGCCCGGACGCTGGCCCGCACCCTCCCGGAGGCTCTCGGCCGGGTGGCGGACGCCGAAACCATGGCGACCCTGACCGATTCCCAGGTCCTCCTGTCGCGGGAGAAGATGGGGGAGCTGGAAACCCGTTTCCGGGCGCTCGGCGGGGAAGGGGCCGGCCTGTTCGCGCCGACGGTGGAGGCCATCCGGACCTCGATGCACGCGGGGCTCCGGCGGGTGTTCTGGCTCGGCGCCTTCACCATGCTCGGGGCTTTTTTGATCATCCTGACCATCCCCGAGGTTCCCATAGGCTCGGAGCCGCCGCCGGGCTAGCCCTCATCTCCGTTCCCGGTAGCGCCGGATCAGGGCGTTGGTGGAACTGTCGTGTTCCGGTTCGGCTGTTCCGTCGAGTTCCGGCGCGATCCGGCCGGCCAGGGCCTTGCCCAGTTCCACCCCCCACTGGTCGAACGGGTTGATGCCCCAGATCGCCCCCTGGGTGAAGACGCCGTGCTCGTACAGCGCCACCAGCGCCCCGAGCGCCGCCGGCGTCAGCCGGTCGAGCAGGAGCGTGTTGCTGGGGCGGTTCCCCTCGAACACCTTGTGGGGCGCCAGGGAGTCGGGCACCCCTTCGGCCCGCACCTCTGCGAGCGTTTTCCCGAAGGCCAGGGCCTCGGTCTGCGCGAACAGGTTGGCCATCAGCAGGTTGTGCTGGTCCCCGAGCGGGTTGGGCGAACGGCAGAAACCGATGAAGTCGCACGGCACCATCCGGGTCCCCTGGTGCAGCAGCTGGAAGAAGGAGTGCTGCCCGTTGGTCCCCGGCTCTCCCCAGTAGACCGGGCCGGAGTCGACACCCGCCCGCTCCCCGCCGAGGGTCACGCTCTTGCCCAGGCTCTCCATGGCCAGCTGCTGCAGGTAGGCGGGGAAGCGCCGGAGGTACTGGTCGTAGGGGAGGACGGCGTGGGTCGCGGCCCCGAAGAAGTTGTTGTACCAGACGGTCAGCAGCCCCAGCAGCACGGGCAGGTTCCGCTCGAAGGGGGCGGAGCGGAAATGCCGGTCCATGGCGCGCGAGCCCCCGAGGAGCGCGTGGAAGCGCTCCGGGCCGATCGCGATCATGGTGGAGAGGCCGACGGCAGATTCGATCGAGTAGCGGCCGCCGACCCAGTCCCAGAAGCCGAACATGTTGGCCTCGTCGATCCCGAATCTCTTCACCTCGGCGGCGTTGGTCGAGACGGCCACGAAGTGGCGGGCGACGGCTTCTTCGCCGAGCGCCCCGGTGACCCAGGCGCGGGCGCTCCGGGCGTTGCGAAGGGTCTCGAGCGTCGTGAAGGTCTTCGAGCAGACGATGCACAGCGTCTCGGCCGGGTCGAGGTCCCGGACCGCCTCGGCGAAATCGGTGCCGTCGACGTTGGACACGAAGCGGACATCCAGGTCCCGCCGGCTGTAGTGCCTCAGAGCCTCGTACGCCATCGCCGGGCCGAGGTCGGACCCGCCGATGCCGATGTTGAGGATGCGGCGCACCGGGCGGCCGGTGCGGCCCGTCCACTCCCCGGCGCGCACCCGGCGGGCGAAAGCGGCCATCCGGTCGAGCACCGAGTGCACCCCGGGAACCACGTCCGTGCCGTCGACGAAGATCCGTTCCCCCCGCTCCGCCCGCAGCGCGACGTGCAGCGCCGCCCGCTTTTCGGTGGCATTGACCGCTTCCCCCCGGAACATCGCCTCGATGCGGGCACGGAGGCCGCGCGCCTCCGCGAGCGCGACGAGCAGCCGGAGGGTCCCCTCGGTGACCCGGTTTTTGGAGTAGTCCAGGTAGACGCCCGCCGCCTCGGCCGCGAAGCGCTCGCCGCGGAGCGGGTCGCGCGCGAACAGCTCCCGCAGGTGAACCGGTCCGAGTTCGGCGGCATGGGCCTCGAGGGCGTTCCATTCGGGGAGATTCTTCAGAGACGGCTGGGAGTTCATGGGCGGCGTCCTCCGCGGAAATCGGGTTTTTCCATTTTCATTAATATCATGGACTTGGGAATTCGGCCATTATACGATGGCCCCAGCGGGCCGGGGGCGGCTGCGCCCGGCGGCGCCACGAGGGAACGAGGCGGGGGAAGATGCAAAGGAATGGAGGCGGAAGATTCGCGGCGCTTCTGGCGCTGCTGCTGGCCTTGGCGGCGTTACCGCGCCCGCTCTGCGCGCAGTATGCCACGCGTCAGGTCAACCTGGCCTACCTCACGCAGCGGGCCGACGTCATCGTGCAGGGGAGGGTGGCCCGGGTGACGCACGCGCCCCTCCCGGGGTACCCGAACATCCCGACGGTGGAAGTGACTCTGGAGGTCGAGAACATGCTGCGCGGACCGGGGGGGCGCACCTATACCTTCCGGGAGATCTTCCTGGGACTCCGGGCGCGGGAGGGGAAGCAGGGATACGGGGAGGGGCAAAGGCTGCTCCTGTTCCTCCCCGCGGCTTCCCGGTACGGGCTGAGCAGCCCGGTCGGGATCGGGCAGGGGCGCTTCCACATCACCTACGGTTCCGGCGGGGAGGAAATCGTGGCCAATGAAATGGACAACGCCGGGCTGTTCCGGGATAGTGCGGCGGCGGCGCGGGGGGCGGGGCTGACCGAAAAGGAGAAGCGCCTCCTCGGGGTCGGCCGCGGCCCGGTCCGGCTGGGGGAGCTGATGCCCGTGGTCCACGCCTTCACGGCGCTGCCGAGGATCCCATGAAGAGCTGCGCCCGAACGATCCGTTTTGCCGTCGCGATGCTCGCGGCGGGAATGCTCTTTTCCGCTTTCGCCGGGGGGCCGCTGTACGTGACCGGCCCCAGCGCCGTTACTCCCGGGGAGCCCTACCGCTGGGCCGGAAGCGTCATCCGCTACAAGACCGACCAGGGGGGGCTGGGGAACCGGACCAACGCGGAGGCCGACGCCATGGTCTCGGCGGCGTTCCGGGTCTGGGAGGATGTCGATTCCGCCTCGATCGGGTTTCAGAACGACGGGAAACTCTCCTCGGACATCACCGCCGTCAATATCCTCAGCTTTCAGAATATGCTCGGCATGTGCTCGGATCCCTCGCAGCCCCCCGGCTCGATCGTCTACGACCTGGACGGGAGCATCATCGAAGCCCTGGGGATGGACAAGAATTCGGTCCTCGGGTTCGCCGGCGCGGTCTGCACCAACGACCGGCTGGGGACCTACACGCGCGGCTGGGCGGTGATGAACGGGAGGTTCATCGACGGCGAGCCCGATTCGGCGGGGCACCAGTCGGTGACCCTCGACGAGTTTCACGGTGTCTTCGTGCACGAATTCGGGCACCTGATCGGCCTCGGGCATTCCCAGATCAACGTCGGGTGTGCCACGGACTGTTCCGCCGAGGACCTTTCGGGGGTGCCGACGATGTTTCCGCTCCTGGTGGGCGACGGGCAGGCGACCCTGAACACGGACGATATCTCCATGGTGTCCTCCCTCTACCCCGAATCCTCCTTCCATGCCTCCACGGGCCGGATCCAGGGGCGGGTCGTGTTCTCCGACGGGGTCACTCCCGCGCAGGGGTATAACGTGATCGCCCGGAACACGGCCGACGCGCGCGTCACCGCGGTCTCCTCGGTTTCGGGGTACCGGTTCACGGCGGGGGCCGGAAACCCCCTGGTCCCCTTCGGAATGGACACGAGCTTCTTCTACGGGTCGCACGACCGGAACCTGATCGGCTTTTACGATATTCCGGGCCTCCCCCCGGGGACCTACACGGTCGAGGTGGAGGCGATCCTCAATTCGGATCCCCTTCCCTTCGTTTACGAAAGCGGGGTGGGTCCCATCGGGGACTATCTCGGCTTCCAGTACAAGATGCCCGGGAGCTGCGATCTCCAGTACCTGCACCATCCGCCGCGGCCGACGGACGACTGCGGCACGCGCACGACCGTGAGCGTCGGGCCCGGGCAGGTTCTCTCGACCGGGACCGACATCGTACTCATCGGGACCGGGCCGCGCTACGACGCCTGGGAGGGGGAGGGCGAATGATGCGGGCCCGGCTTCATGGCGCGACGGCGCTCCTCCTGATCCTGTTCGCCGCCGGATGCGGCGGGGGGGGCGGGTCCTCCACCCCCGCGGGCGGCATAACCCCGCCCCAGGCGGACACGCGCCCGACGATCACCTACCTTTCGCCCGCGGGAGTCCAGGCGGGCTCCATCACCTTCACCCTGACGGTGAAGGGAAAGAACTTCACGAGCGGCGCGAAGGTGCGCTGGAACGGCAGCGAGCGCCCCACCGCTTATGTGAGCGCCACCGAGGTGCGGGCCGACATCTCCTCGGCGGACGTGGCCACGGCTGGGACGGCCAAGATCGTGGTGGCCAACTATTCCCCCAGCGTCGAATTCTCGGCCGAATCCAGCTTTGCCATCAACAACCCGGTCCCGGTCCTCTATTCCCTGAACCCGCTCCGGATCACGGCCGGAAGTCCCGCCACGACCCTGGTTCTCTACGGGGAGAATTTCGTGTCCGGCTCCGTCGTCCAGATCGACGGCGCCGGCCGGACCGGCACCTTCATCAATTCGACCCGCCTGGCGGTGGCGCTGACCGCGGCGGACCTGGCCGCGGCACGGAGTGTGCCGGTCCAGGTGCGCAACCCCTCCCCGGGCGGGGGGACGAGCGGCCAGATCGCCCTCTCCGTCGCCGCGCCCGGCGTCTACGTGTCGACCCGGAGCCTCCCTCCGGGCGCTTCCGGCAGGACTTACGACTACGCGCTCCGGGCCGAGGGGGGGATTCCCCCGTATTCCTGGGCGCTCGCGTCCGGCGCGCCCCCCCCGGGGATCGCCCTTTCCGCCGACGGCGCGATGACGGGGACGGCGCCCGCCGTCACGATCGACACCGCCTTCCAGTTCGGGGCGAGGGTGACCGACTCCACGGGCTCGACGGCCGCGGAGACCCTTGCGGTCACGGTCCGCAGCGCGGCGCCGGGGCGCAACGACGCCTGCGGCCCGACGACGGCCAGCCCGATATCGAACGGCGTGATCCGCGCCTCCCTCAGCCCCTACGGCGACGTCGATGTCTACCGGTTCCAGGCGGGCGCGGGGGCCAGGATCACGGCCGGGATCCTGGCCCAGCGCCTGTCGCTGTCCGGGGACCCCACCAGCCCCGACATCTTTCTCGATTCCTTCCTCGAAATCCTCGACTCGGACTGCGCCCGGATGACGTACAACGACGACCTGGAGCTGGGGGTGGTCCTGGATTCGGGGATCTCGAATTTCTACATTTCCACCCCGGGGACCTATTATCTCCGGGTCAGCGACCTGCGCGGCGAGGGCCGTCCCGACTTCGTCTACGAACTGGAACTCTCGGGCGCGGAGTAGGCCATCCCCGAAAAAAAGGGCGGGCCCGATGGCCCGCCCCTGGAATGCGGAAAGAAACCGGGCGGCGCTATTCCCAGCCGCTCGGGATGCCGTGCTTGTCCATGTAGCCGACCGCCTCGATCTCGTAGATCCGGTTGTTGCGGATCTTGAAGACGTGGGCGGCGGGGAGGTCGAAGGGACCGTAGTCGTTCTTGCGCTCGGTGATGCCGGGGACGCCGACGATGTTCATCACCTTCGGCTCCCCGTCGTGGCGGAAGATGGAGAAGGCGAAGGCCAGCCCCTTCTCCTCGTCCAGGGCGAGGATGCGGCGGCTGTCGATGTCGGTGATGTAGCTCATCACGCCGGTCGAGAGCTGCGCGCCGCACGTCATCCGGCGGAAGGGGGAGAAGTCGTCCTCGCCCGGTTGCGGCGGGGTCCGGTCGCCCGCGCTCGTGCCGCCGTTCTCCCTCCGCTCGCACTCGTCGGCGAAGGGGGCGACATTGCCGTCGTCCTGCACGATCGCCTCGTAGTAGGAATTGGCGATCTCCCGCATCTTCCCGCGCGGCACCCGCTCGAGCTTCGGCACCCGCTCGAGCAGCGCCGGGCGCAGGTTCGACATGTTCGGGTTGAGCGGCCCGTCGCCGTGGACCACCAGGTGGTCGATCTCCGTGATCCTGCGGTCGGCCACCTTCAGCCGGACGGCGGCGATGGTCGGTTTTCCCTTCTCCCCGATCACGCCCATGAAGCCGATCTCCCCGCTGTCGGGGTCGGCCGCGTAGATCTTGAAGTCGGTCGGCCCGGAACTCGCCGTTTCCCAGAGCCCCTTCCCGACGGGGATCTTACGCGTGTTTTCCACCAGCTTCACGTCGCGGGCCAGGGGGAGCCCGGAGGGGTCGTGCCGGGCCAGCGCGGCCAGGTAGTCCTCCATGAGGTCGACGAGGCCCTGCCGGGTAAGGTTCCAGCCGTCGCTCGCCCGGTAGGGGACGCCCACGATGGCCATCGCCTCGATCTCATGGATCCTGCCGTTTCGGATCTTGTAGATGTGGGCGGCGGGGACGGTGAACTCCCCCCAGTCGTTGGGGCTCTCGGTCACGCCGGGCATGTTGCGGATCTTGAGCGGGTTCGGTTCGCCGTCGTGGTTGAAGACCGAATAGACCATGACCAGGCCCATCTCCTCGTCCACGGCGACGGGGCGCCGCTGGTTGATGTCGGTGATGTAGCCCATGATCCCGGTCGAGAGCTGCTCGGCGCACTTCATCCGGCCGAAGGCGGCCATGGCGCCGAAGGGGGTCGGCCCCGGCGGAGGGGGATCCTGGTTGTTGGCCGCGGTGACGCCGTTTTCACGGCGCTGGCACTCGTCGGCGAAGGGGGCCACGCCGCCGTCGCTCTGCTCGATCGCGTCGTAGTAGGCGTTGGCCGCCCGGAGCATCTCGCCGCGTGACACCCGTTCGGAGGGATCGAGGGGAGTCACCAGTCCCGCGCGCGGCTCGAGGAGGCCTGCCGGGAGCTCGCCCGTCAGGGGGGAGACCATGTGGTCGATTTCGGTGATCCTGCCGCCGACCACCTTGAGCCGCGCCCCCAGGAGGGCCGGTTTCCCCTTGTCGCCGATCACCCCCATGAATCCCACCTGCCCGGCTGCGGGGTCGGCGACATAGATTTTAAACTCGGTCGGGCCGGAGGTGGCGGTTTCCCAGAGCCCTTTGCCCACCTGGACGGGCTGGATGTTCTCCACCAACCTGACGTCGCGCGCGAAGGGGAGCCCGGTGGGGTCGTGGCGCACGACGGCGTCGAGATATCGCTCCATCATCTTGACGAGGGCCGCGCGGTCCGGCGGCTTCGGGCCCCTGGAACAGGCGGCGGCCAGGGCTCCGGCGGCGAGTAGAATACAGAGACGAACGATCGTTTTTTTCATCGGCTGCTCCCTGTCTGGGCCCCGGCGTCCGGGGCGGGTTCTATCCTTCCATTCTTCAGGATGGCTGAGGACTGATACGTTATCGCAAACGGCGGGGCGGCGGCAGCAAAAAAAAAGGCCTCCGGAACTCTCGCTCCGGAGGCCTGGTCGGATCCGTGGGGACAGGGTCTACCCCAGTTTGTCCTTGGACTGGAGGAGGTCGGCCGCATACTTCATGTCGAGATCCTCCAGCGTCTTGCGGGTGGGGTAGCCCGAATCGGGGTTCCACCCCTCTTCCTTGTAGAAGAGGGTTTTGAAGGTGTCCACCCCTTCCCGGGTGAAGAAGAGCTCCCGGCAGTTCTGCCAGTCCCACTGGGACCCGTCATAGATGGGGAGCTCGGTGGCGTAGCCGCAGTAGGAAGCCCCCGGCCGGTAGTAGTACCCGGTGAAGTTTTCCATCTTGCGGTGGCGCCCCTGCAGGACGAAGATCGCCCGCTTCAGGTTCCAGGCGCGCCGGCCGATTTCCAGCCCGTCCTGGAAGGTGTGGTTGCGCCCGGTGACGGCGTTGAGGTACCTGGGTTCGATCTCCGGCGTGTGCCCGTAACCCTTGGCGTGGGCCTGGTTGTAAAGCTGGGAGTAGCCCCAGTCGCAGAAGCCGACCGATTCCTTGTAGTAGTTCCAGTAGTGCTGGTGCCAGGCCACCCACTTGGCGGTGGATTCGGAGTAGATCCCGGTCTTGTAGGCCCGGTCCCCCTCCCAGGTGTAGTCGAACCAGAAGGGGTCGTTCCCCAGCGTCCGCTCGGCGAGGATGTTGACGAACTGCTCGCACGTGATCCCGCGCTTGCGCCCCACGGACATGTCGTGGTTGTTGATGTCGCGCGAGTCGAGCAGGTTGCCGTAGGCCCATTCGACCCCGGGCATGGACCAGTGGTCCTGGTACCCCCACATGGTCAGCCGGCAGAGGGTGTTGAAATCGTCCGTCCTTCCGAGCTTCTCGGCGAAGCGCGCCGTCCCTTCCGCCAGCATGTCGCCGATGCCGATCCGGTTGGCCAGGGCGATGCCGTAGATCTCCATGAACTGTTCGCTCTTGAAGGCGTCCATCGGCAGGGGGGAAGTGTCGTACTTCGTGCCGGGGCCGATGATGCCCATGTCGTACATCTTCTTCATGTACCAGCCCAGGGCGGTGTAGGCGGGAATCTTCGGCTGGATCGGGAAGTCCTTGTTGTGGTCGGTCGGGAATGCCATGGGGCCCATGAAACAGGTTTCCATGGCGTTCAGGCTTAGCTGCTGGCAGATGTCGGTCCCCTTCTGGTTGATCTCCGTCGGGGTCTGGTGGTCGACGAGCGAATACCAGGTCGATTCCGCGCAGTCGTCCGAGTCCACGCTGTAGGTGCGGTCGCGGTTGTGGCACATGCGCGGAATGCCGCAGCCGGCGCAGCAGGAGGACACCGACGCGGGCCCGAAACCGCCGAAGCCCCCGCCCATCCGGGGCCAGGTCTTGTCCCACCATTCCCGGGCGTCCTTGAGCCCCTTGGGGTCGGCGATCTTGATGCTCCCGGTGCCGACGACGGCCACCGCCTTCAGGTTCTTGGACCCGAACACCCCGCCGAACCCGCCCTGCCCGGCGCCGCTGCCGCCGCCGTGGATGAGAGAGGCCACGCGGGTCAGGTTTTCGCCCGCCGGGCCCATCGTCACGATCTGGGGCCGCTGGACGGAGTAGCCCCCGTCGAGGCGCCACCACTCCTCGCCGAAGCGGACGCCGGTGCGCTTCCAGATCTCCTCCTGGGTCTTCCAGGAATCGAGCCCCCATAAGGCCTTGGCGTCTTCCAGGGTGACCTTGTCGTCGACGATGTTGATGTAGACGGGGGATTCCGCCTTGCCGATGACGGCCACGCCGTCCCAGCCGGCGAATTTCATCATCGTGGCGAAGGCGCCGCCGAAGTTGCTGTGGCAGAACCACTGGACCGGGTAGCACTGCGGGGAGAGGCCCGAGACGCTGGTGCGCGAGGCGGCCGGGGTGCCGGTGCCCGCCATCGCCCCCGTCATCAGGGCGACCATGTTCCTGGGGTGGAAGGCGTCCTGCAGGTCCCAGTCTCCGGGGGCCACGCAGAACTCCCAGAAGAGGGCCGTGGCCGTGCCGTGGCCGCCGCCGTACATTTCATACTTTTCCGAATCGAGCGCCCTGATTTCCTTGGTGGACAGGTTGACCAGCAGAATCTTTCCACCAAATCCTGGTGTAGCCATAACGTCCCCTCCTTTCCCTAGTTTGCGGGCGCTTTGGGCGCCTCGGTTTTGGCTTTGGGTTTCTCTTTAGGGAATGCTCCGAAAGGAGGCGCCTTCTTCGGCGGCGGCTGCAGGTTACGATCGTAACCCCGGTTGTCGGCCTGGTCCGGGAGCTTGTCCACGACGGCGAGCGCGTTGGCCGGGCAGATTTCCACGCAGGCCTGGGTCCCGTCGGGCCCCCCCTTCTTGTTGTAGTAGGGGGTGTTGACGCACAGGTCGCACTTGGTGGCCTTCCTGGTCACGGGGTTCCAGATCGGGCGGTGGGGGCTGTAGGGGCAGGAGCGCATGCAGGTCTGGCAACCGATGCATTTTTCCTGATCGATCAGCCGGACGTTGCCGTTTTCGGCGCTGACGTGGCAGGCGCCGGTGGGGCAGTTGTCCACGCAGAGCGGTTCCGGGCACTGCCGGCAGATGTTCTGCACGATATCCTGGGGGTACCGGTTGAGCACCGCCCGGTGGACCTGGATGCGGGCCAGCGACAGGCTGGTCGCCCCTTCATGCACCATCGAGCAGGCCATCATGCAGTTGAGACACCCGGCGCAGTGCTTGCTGTCGTAGACCAGGTACTTGGTGGAAAGGGGATAGTCGATGGCGTTTTTCTTGGTACCCTGCGCCGCCATCGCGGTGGCGCCGGATACGGCGGTCAGGGCTCCTCCGGCGAGGGCGGTTCCGCCGCCTACGACGAAAGCGCGCCGGGAAAACCTTTTCTCGGTTTTTTCAGTTTCAGGTTTTTTGTCTCCAGCCATGGATGAACACCTCTTTGGAAAACCATTCACATATACTTACGAACCATGCGACCGTTTGTCTCAGTCTCGGGGATTCCTTTTTTCATGGGGAGGAAGCCGGACGGGACCGGGGAGGGTGTCCGGTCTCATTTGATCATGCGGAAAAACAAGGCTCATGTGCCCTTCTATTTTAAGGTTATGCGGGGCGGCGGGTCAAGCGAATTGAAGGGGCGCCCAGGGGGCGGCCCGGGCCGCCGCGGGAGTCCGGCGCGAGATTTCGGTAGGCCGCGGCCGCGGTACGCCCTAATATGGAACCAGGAGACCTTTTGCCATGCCCGCGCCCCTGATCCTGATCGCCGACGACGACGCGAGTTTCCGACGCGTGCTGCAATACCAGCTCCGGCAGGCGGGCTACGAGGTGCTCGAGGCCGAAGGGGGCGAGCGGGCGCTCGAGCTCTTCTCCCGCCATCGCTGCCACGCGGTCCTGACCGACCTGGACATGCCCGGCATCCCGGGCCAGGAGCTCCTGCTCGAAATCAGGCGCAGGTCTCCCGACACGCCCGTCATCGTGGTCACCGCCTACGGCACGATCGATTCGGCCGTCGAGGCTGTCAAGGCCGGGGCCTTCCATTACCTGACCAAGCCCCTCAACCGGGACACCCTGCTGCATACGCTCCGGCAGGCCCTCGCCTTCGCCGGCCTGGTGGAGGAAAACCGCAACCTGCGGGAGGCGGTGACGGCCGCGTTCCGGTTCGACGGCCTGGTCGGGGGGGCGAAGGCGATGCGGCGCGTCATCGGGCAGGCCGGCCGCCTCGCCGCCGTCGACACCACGGTGCTGGTCGCGGGGGAGAGCGGGACCGGGAAGGAGCTTTTGTCCAAGGCCATTCATTACAACAGCGCGCGCGCGGGCAAGCCGTTCGTGATCGTCAATTGCGGCGCCATCCCCGACGCGCTCCTGGAGTCGGAGCTGTTCGGCTACCGCAAGGGGGCCTTCACCGGCGCCGCGGCCGACCGGACCGGCAAGTTCGAGGCGGCGGACGGCGGTACCGTGTTCCTGGACGAAATCGGCGACCTGCCGCAGCAGCTGCAGGCGAAGATCCTCCGGGTGGTGCAGGAGCACGAGATCGACGTCATCGGGGAAACGCTCCCGCGCAAGGTGGACGTGCGCATCATCGCCGCCACGCACAGGGACCTCCGGCGGATGGCCGCGGACGGCCTGTTCCGGCAGGACCTGTTCTACCGCCTGAACGTGGCGCCGCTCGAGGTGCCGCCGCTGCGCGAGCGCCGGGAGGATATCCCCCTGTTCGTGCAGCTGTTCGCCGAGCGGATCTGCCGCCGCTACAACCGCCCGCCCCTCCGGATCGGGCCGGCCGTCCTCCACAAGCTGGAAGCCCACCACTGGCCGGGAAACGTCCGCGAGCTTGAAAATGTCGTGGAGCGCCTGGTCGTCTTTTCCCGGGGGGAGGAGGCCGACATGGAGTGCCTGCCCGGCGAGATCCTGGAGCCCCGCCTGACGATCGGCCGGGCCTCCATCAGCCTTCCGCCCGAAGGGGTGGTGCTCGAGGAACTGGAGAAGGACGTCATCGCGGAGGCGCTCGAGCGGACGGGGGGGAACCAGACCAGGGCGGCGCGGTTTCTGCATGTATCGCGCAACGTGCTGGTCTACCGGATGCAGAAGTACGGGCTGGGCCCGTACCGGGGCCTGCCGGGCAGCGACGGGGCGGAGGAGGGATGACGCGGGCCGGCAGGGGGAGGGGCGCCTGGACGAAGAAGGGCATCATCGCCGCCTCCGTGCTGGCGATCACGGCGCTCCATTACTGGACCGGTACCGAGCACATGTACCTGCACCAGGTCTATCAGCGCGGCTATTACCTCCCCGTCATCCTGGCCAGCTTCTGGTTCGAGATCCTGGGCGGGGTGGTCACGGCCGCCGGCCTGGCCCTGCTCTACCTCGTTCACATCTGGCGGGACTGGGGCCACCATCCGACCTACGCCTTCCAGCAGTACGCCGAGATCCTCATGTACCTCGTGATCGCCGTGCTGCTGGGGTACCTGGCGCGGGCGCAACGGATGACCAGGGAGCGGCTCGAGAAGACCGGATCCGATCTCGAGGAGGCCTACGGAAGGTTGAACCAGGCCTTCGAGCAGATCCGGCACTCGGACCGGCTGGCGTCGCTCGGGCGGCTTTCGGCCGGGATCGCTCACGAAATCCGCAATCCCCTCGGATCGATCCAGGGGGCGGTGGAGATCCTGGGGCAGGACCTTCCGGAAGGCGACCCGCGGGGCGAATTCGCGCGCATCGCCCGGCAGGAGGTCGCCCGGCTGGAGAAGCTGACGGGCGAAATCCTCGCCTTCTCCCGCCCCGCGCCCCCGCGGCGGATGCCGGCCGACTGGCGCGAGATCGCCGGGGCGGCGGCGCGCCTGTGCGATGACGAAGCCCGGCGCCGGGGGGTTTCGATCGTCGGGCGGCTGGACGCTCCCGCGGCCACGCTCGACGTGGATCCGGAGCAGGTGAAGCAGGTGCTGATCAACATCCTCCTCAACGCCGTCCAGGCGCAGCCGGAAGGCGGGGAAGTCCGGATGCACGGCGCGCTCGAGGGGGACACGCTCGAGATCGCGGTCGAGGACGACGGCCCCGGGATCGATCCGGAAAAGATGGAGTCGATCTTCGACCCCTTTTTCACCACCAGGCGGGAGGGGACCGGGCTGGGCCTGTCGATCTCCTACCAGCTGGTCCGCAACAACGGCGGGGAGATCCGGGTTTCCTCGCCGCCCGGGCGCGGGGCCTGCTTCCGCGTGGTTTTCCCTACGGGTGCGGCACGGTCGTGACCCAGACGTCGCGGGTGCGGGGGCCGTCGAATTCACAGAGATAGACCGCCTGCCACGTGCCGAGCGCGAGGCGCCCGTCTTCCACCAGGACCTGCACCGAGGACCCCATCAGGCTTGCCTTTACATGTGCCGCCGCGTTCCCCTCGCCGTGCGCGTAACCCGCCCGCCAGGGGACGGAGCGCTCGAGGGCCGCGGCCAGGTCGGCGGTGACACTCGGGTCGGCGTTTTCGTTGATGGTGATCCCGGCGGTGGTGGTCGGGACGAAGGCCGTCAGCACTCCGCGCCGGATCCCCGCCGCCCCCGCGGCCGTCTCGAGGTTCCGGGTGATGTCCAGGAACTGGGTGTGCTCCCGGGTCCGGACCGAAAACGTTTCCATGGTTTCCCCCTCCCCGTGCGCGGGATCAGCCGGTTTTCCCCTCCGGGCCCTGCGCCCTGTCCGTACCCCCGGCCGCCCCGTTGGCCCACAGGATGAGGCCGGGGATGAACGCGTTCCGGAGTTCGGGGTGGCGCGGCAGGACGCGCGCGGTGTAGCCGTGCCTCCCGCTCCCGCAGTCGGGAACGGCGGTGGTCTCGTAGATCGTCGCTCCCGCCTCCTCCTGCGCGGGCTGCATCTCGACGACGAGGGGTTTCTCGATCTCCCCGTGCGCGTTCAGGCGCCCGGCGTAGAGTTCGACCCTCAGGTCGTCCGTGGACAGGGGACCGGTGCGGACCCGTGCGCGGAACCGGATGCGTTCGCCGACGGCGATCTCGGAGGGGAGTGAGGTCTCGATCATGTCCGCCCCCAGGCCCGGCCAGGCGGCGCGGATGCGTCCGAGCGCCGCCGCGAGCGCGATCGCCCGTGCGGCGCCGTCGGCCTCGAGCCGGCGGAAGCGTTCGTGGGCCGGCAGGTAGAACCGTTCGGCATACTCCCGGACCATCCGGTTGGTGTTGAACCAGGGACAGAGGTCGGCAATGGACGATTTCATGAGCCGGATCCACGTGTGGGGCACCCCGTCGGCGCGGCGGTCGTAGAAGGTGGGCACCACGTCGCGCTCCAGGATGTCGTACAGGGCTTCGGCCTCCACCTGGGCCTGGTATTCCGTGTCGGCGTACGACTCCCCCTTCCCGATGGCCCAGCCGACCAGGGGGTGGTTCGAGGTCCGCGAACGGCAGACTTCGTCCCACCACCCGTCCAGGGTGCTCAGGTTCAGCACCCCGTTGGCGATCGCCTTCATGCCGCTGGTGCCGCTCGCCTCGTTGGGGCGCAGGGGGGTGTTGAGCCAGACGTCGACCCCCTGGACCAGGTAGCGGGCGACACTCATGTCGTAATCCTCGACGAAGACGATGCGGCGCCGGAATTCCGGTTCCCGCGCCAGGGCGGTGATCTGGCGGATCAGCTCCTTTCCCTCGTCGTCCCTGGGGTGGGCCTTTCCCGCGAAGATCACCTGGACGGGGCGCTTCGGGTCGTTGAGGATGGCGGCCAGGCGGCGGCGGTCACGCAGCAGCAGGGTCCCCCTCTTGTAGGTGGCGAAGCGGCGGGCGAAACCGATCGTCAGGATCTCCGGGTCCAGCGCGTCCTGGGCCGCGGCGATCTCCGCCTGCGGGGCCCCCCGGCGCTCCAGCTGCAGGCGCAGCTGCCTTCGGGCGAAGGCGACGAGGCGCTCCCGGCGGAGCTCGTGGGTGCGCCAGAGGCTTTCCGACGAGATCGATTCGATCCGGTCCCAGACGTTCTCCGCGGACGGCTGCGTCTTCCAGCCGGGACCCAGGTAACGCTCGTACAGCTGGTTCATCTCCTGCGAAATCCAGGACTGGAAATGGACCGCGTTGGTGATGTGGGTGATCGGGATCTCCCGCTCGGGGACGTCGGGCCAGAGGTCCTTCCAGAGCCCGCGGCTGACCTCCCCGTGGAGGCGGCTGACGCCGTTGCTGGAGGCCGCCATCCGCAGGGCCAGCACCGTCATGCAGAAGCTCTCGTCCCTGCGCGCGGGGTCGCGCCGGCCCAGGGCGATGAAATCCTCCAGGGAGATCCCCAGTTCCGCGGCATAGGAAGAGAAGTGGCGCTCCATCAGCGCGGAGGGGAAATAGTCGTGCCCCGCGGCCACGGGGGTATGGGTGGTGAAGACGAGGGCGGCGGAGGCCAGTTCGCGGGCCTGGGCGAAGGAGAGGGATCGGTCCCGGATCAGGTTGCGGGTCAATTCCAGCGACAGGAAGGCCGAGTGCCCCTCGTTCATGTGATAGACGGTCGGGCGGATGCCGAGCGCCTCCAGGGCCCGGTATCCCCCGATGCCGAGCAGGATCTCCTGCCGGAGCCGGTACTCGAGGTCCCCCCCGTACAGCTGGTCGGTAAGGTCGCGGTCTTCGTCCCGGGCGTTCTCGGGGATGTTGGTGTCGAGCAGGTAGAGCCCCACGCGCCCCACGTTGACGCGCCAGATCCGGGCGGCCACGTTCCGTCCGGGCAGGGGCACCTCTATCCTCAGTTCGCTGCCGTCGGGCCTTCTCTGGAGAGCGGCCGGGAGGGTGTGGAAGTCGTTGTCGGCGTAGGCCTCCTGCTGCCACCCGGAAGCGTTCAGGTACTGCTGGAAGTAACCCTGCTGGTAGAACAGGCCGACGCCCACGAGCGGCAATCCCAGGTCGCTCGAAGCCTTCAGGTGGTCTCCGGAGAGGATGCCGAGGCCCCCGGCGAAGATGGAGAGGCACTCGGTCAGGCCGAACTCCGCGGAAAAGTAGGCGATCACGGAGTCTTCCGCTTCCGGGTGGGCTTTGCGGAACCAGCTCCCGCGGCTTTCCATGTAGGCGTCGAAATCGGCGAGGACGTGCTCGAAATAGGCCAGAAAGGAGTCGTCCGCCGCGGCTTCCTCCACGCGCTTCTGGTCGAGCGATCCCAGCATGCGCACGGGATTGTGCCCGCTCTCCTCCCAGAGGTCGCGGTCGAGGCGGCGGAACAGCTCGATGGTGTCGTGGTTCCATGCCCAGCGCAGGTTGTAGGCGAGATCGCGCAGGCGCTCGAGCGCCGCCGGGAGCCTGGGGATCACGGTGAAGGTGTGGATCGGTTTCATGGCTTCGTCTCTGCCTCCGTGCGAAGAGGCGCCCGTTCCGGTATTTCCTGTCCAGCGGGGCCGGGTGCCGGGGAAAATGATATATTAGTCCGGAAAGGGATCGAAAGGACAGGGGGTGATGCAAATGAGCGGAAGAGACGGGGTGCCCATTTCCGAAATCGCCCGGCGGCTCGTCGAGGTGAGCCGGCGGCACGAGTTCCTGCCGAATGTTCCGAAGGAGTGCGGGGCGCGGCTCCCGTCACGCTCGAGCTGCCTGGAGATCATGCAGCAGCTCCGGTCCGTCCTGTTTCCCGGCTTCTTCCACCTGGCCGAATTCAACCCGGAAGCGCTGACCCTTCATGTGGGTGCGATCCTGGACCGCGTCGCCATCGCGCTCGAGGAGCAGATCCGGCGCGGGTTCTGTTTCGTGTGCCCCGGAGGCGACGACAACCCGGTCGAGTGCAGGGCCCGGGCCGCGGGGATCACGCGCCGGTTCCTCGAAAGGGTGCCCGAGGTGATGGCGCTCCTCATGGAGGATGTGCGCGCCGCCTACGACGGGGACCCGGCGGCCAAGAGCCCGGGCGAAACCATCTTCTGCTATCCGGGGGTTTTCGCGATCACCAACCACCGCGTCGCCCACGAACTCTACGACCTCGAGGTGCCGGTGATCCCCAGGATCATCGGGGAGAACGCCCACAGCGTCACCGGGATCGACATCCACCCCGGGGCCCGGGTCGGCCGGAGGTTCTTCATCGATCACGGCACGGGGGTGGTGATCGGGGAGACCGCCGTCATCGGGGACCGGGTGCGGATCTACCAGGGGGTTACGCTCGGGGCGAAGAGCTTCCCGCTCGATGAGAAGGGGGTGCCCATCAAGGGGGTCGACCGCCATCCCGTCATCGGGGACGACGTGGTCATCTACGCCGGCGCGACCATCCTCGGGAGAATCACCGTCGGGGCGCGCTCCGTCATCGGCGGGAACGTGTGGCTGACCGAAAGCATCCCCCCGGAGAGCGTCCTCTCCCAGGGGCGGGGGCCCAACTCCCGGCCGGTGCGCGACAAGGGCCGGGAATGACACCTCGGCCGGGGGTGGTCACGGCTCCTGTTTCTTCACAGATGCCTCGAAGGGGCGGCTGGCTTCGCCCCAGTAGACGCTCAGGTGCGGGAAGGGGATCTCGATCCCCCTGCCGTCGAAGCCGTTCTTGATCCGCCGGCGCAGTTCGCGCCCCACCGCCCACTGCTTGAGCGGGAGGGTCTTGATCCGGAGCTTGAGCGTCACCTGGGAGTCGCCGAAATCGTCCACCCCCAGGACCTCCAGCGGCTCCAGGATGTAGGGGCGGTACTCCGGGTCCTCCGCCAGTTCGGCCCCGATTCCGCGCAACACCTCCATCACCTCGTCCACGTTTTCCTTGTAGGCGATCCCCAGGTCGACCACGTAATAGGCGTATTCCTTGGTCAGGTTGGAGACGGCCTTGATTTCCCCGTTCGGGAAGATGTGGACCGTCCCGTCCATGTCCCTCAGGATGGTGGTGCGCAGCCGGATGGCCTCCACGGCCCCCCCGGTGCCGTTGATCCGGGCGACGTCGCCGACGCGGATCTGGTCCTCGAGGATGAGGAAGAAACCGCTGATCACGTCGCGCACGAGGTTCTGGGCCCCGAACCCCACGGCCAATCCCGCGATCCCCGCCCCGGTGATGATGGGCATGATGTTGATCCCGAACTGGTCCAGGATCAGCATGGCGGACACCCCTATGACCAGGACGCAGCCGATGCTGTTGATGATCTTCCCCAGCGTCCTGGCCCGGCGCTGGGCTTCCGAAAGCACCCCGGACTCGGTCCCCTCCACCAACCGCTCCAGGTGGAGGGCGGCGAGGCCGATGATCCGGAGGAGGATGTAGGCGCCCACGAGGATCCCCACGATGCGGACCAGGCGCGCCCCCTCGCCGGAGAAGTTGAGGCCGAGCGTCCTGATGGAGAGGGCGACGACAAGGAGGCCCAGGAGGATTTTGGCCAGGGTCGCGAGCGGCTGCAGGAAACGGCTCCAGCTTTCCCTGCGGGCGCCGATATCGGCGAGCAGGACGGTGATCAGTCTTGCCGTAAGGACCGCGGCGATCAGGATGGCGGCGACTCCCAGTCCCCTGTGGATATATCGGGCAGCCGCCGAGGGGACGGGGATCAGGTGGGCGACGTAATAGAGGACCGCAACGGTGAGGAGCGGGGTGACGAGCGACTCCAGGTAACGGATGACGTGATCGTCCAGGGTGGTCGCGGTCCGCGCCGCTTTCCTGCGCAGGGTCCGGAGAAGGCCGAAGCGGAGGATGCCGGCCGCGATCACGGCGATCAGAGGGTAGACCACGTAGCGGGCGTCGATGCCCAACAGGACGGAGAGGTGTGCCATCATATGTACCCCCAGTTCGGTTCGATTCGGGATGATGGTACCATAAAGCATCCCGCGCGCCTCCGGGAGTCGGTCCGGTCCGCCGCGGGTCCAGGGGGGCGGGATGGAATCGAAAAGGGAGATGACGCTCGACCGCGTGCTCTCGCGCTTCGGGTTCGCGTCCCGGAGCGCCGCGTGCGCGGCCATCCGCGCGGGTCGAGTCAAGGTCAACGGGCGCGCCGCCCGGGACCCCGACGCCTGGCTCGACCCGCGCGTGGACGCGGTGCACCTCGACGGAAACCGCCTGCGCCCGGCGCACCGGGTCTATCTCCTCTTCAACAAGCCCAAGGGGGTGATCACGAGCCACGGGGACCCGGGCGGGAGGAGGACGGTGTACGACTGCCTCGACGAAAGCCTCCCCTGGGTCTCCCCCGTGGGGCGCCTGGACAAGGATTCCTCGGGGCTGATCCTCCTCACCAACGACACCGATTTCGCCGATTTCGTCAGGAGTCCGGCCTCCCGGGTGCCGAAGACCTACCTGGTCAAGGCCAGCGCCCTGGTCGACGACGAGACGATCTCGAGGATGCGGGCCGGGGTGGAACTCGGGCGGGGGGAACGGGCGCGGCCGGAGAGTGTCGCCCGGATCGAAGACCGGGGGAAATACAGCTGGCTCGAGATCGTGCTGACCGAGGGGAAAAACCGCGAGGTGCGCCGGATGCTGGAGGCGGTGGGGCTCGTGGTGCTCAAGCTGGTCCGGACCCGCATCGGCCCCTGCACCCTGGAGGGATTGCCGACGGGGCGCTGGCGCGACCTGAGCGCGCGGGAGGTTGCCCTGCTCGGCCCCCCGCCGCAGGAGGCGGCACCCCGAAAAGGGCGCCGGGGGCGGGACCGCCGGCGCGAGCGCCGGGAAAAGCGCCGGCCCGAGGGCGGGGACTAGTCGTACACCGATATCTTGCTGAAGATCATCAGCATCCGGGAGTCGATGGTTTCACCGTCGCGCGCGCGGCCCGGGGCCAGGCGGCGGGAGGAGATGACCTTGTTGAAGCTCTCGAGGAAGGTCCGGTCGTCGGGGTGTTCGACCACCATTTCCGCCTCGGCCTGCCCGGTGCGGTCGACCGTCGTCAGCACCGAAAAGACGTAATCCTCCCCGTCCTGGGAGATGCGTTCCCCGAAATCGGACAGGACCTGGTCGTTGATCGCGGGCCGGGTGGCCGGCCTTTTCGGCCGGATGATTTCCTCACGCGCGCCGCCGGGGGCCATTCCCATCTTGACCTGGAAGGACGCGGCCATCTGGCTCCGCTCCCGGGGTGTGAACATGATCCGCACGGGGAGGGGGTCGTCGGCCTGGACCCCCGGCGGGTCGATCGAAAAGGGGATCAGGGCGAAGAGTACGGCCGTCATCAGCGTGCCCGCGGCGCGGCTCAGATACCAGAGCCTCCCCGTCGTGCGGATCCTGGACCAGCGCAACTCCACGGCCTCCCGCAGTTGGACGCTCCAGCGGTTTCTGCGCGCGTCGGCGATCCGGAGCCGCACCAGGTCCCCCAGGTAATCGGGTTCCGGGATCCTCCCCGCCAAGCGGAGCCGGGCGCGCACCGCCGCGAGCGCGTCGTACTCCTTCCGGCACCCCATGCACCCGCCGAGGTGCTTGGAGATTTCCACGGCGTCGCCCGCGTCGAGTGTTTCATCCAGAAATTCCGACAGCAAAGGTACTACTTTCCTGCATTCCATGACAGCCTCTGGTTATCTCCCGGCTCCGTTGAACCGGCGCTTGAGCCCCTCTCTCCCCCGTGCGATCCTGGATTTCACCGTGCCGAGCGACACCTCGAGCGTTTCGGCGATCTCTTCGTACGACAACCCCTCGATGTCGCGCATCACCACGGCCATCCTCTGCGGCAGGGGGAGGTCCCGGAGCAGGCGCTCGACCTCGGCATGTTCCTCCTCGAAGGCCAGGGCCTCCTCGGGCGTTCGGCCCTGGGCCCGCAGATTGTAGAAGAGCTCGTCGTTGGGGTTTTGGACCAGGTGCTCCTCCAGCGAAACCGTGCCCCTGCGCCTCAACCGGTTCCACCAGCGGAACCGGTTGGCCGCCCGGCGGGCGGCGATGCGGTAAATCCAGGTCTTCAGGGAGGATTCCCCCCTGAAGGTGTCCAGTTTGCGGTACACCGTGAGGAAAACCTCCTGGGACACGTCCAGCGCTTCCTCCCGGTCACCCAGGATGTTCACGGCGAGACCGTAGACCATCGACCGGTAACGCTCGAATATCTGGTCGAAGCCGAGATCGGCTTCCGACCCGGCCTGGTCCAGGACGGCCCCGTGCGCGACGCCGCCGGCGTTCTCGGACAGCACGAGCTCTTCCGGATACATCACCCCGTTCATGAATGCTCTTCGGCTCATTTCATGTCCTTATCTATCAGACGCCTTCCGGAGGGAAAAAGTTCCTCAATGACGAATTCCCGGGGGATCTCCGGACTCGGGCTGCGGCCACAGCCGGGCCCACTCGTCACGGGTCAATTCCTGTACCTTCTCCAGATCCTGTGAAATGCGGAGCAGGGTTCGCATGCGTGCCTCCTCGTTTGGAGCCGCCCGGAGGAGCTCGTCGAGCCTCCGCCGGATCGACTCTTCACCGACGTCGGCGGGCGCTTTCTGGATCAGGGACTGCTCCACCACGTGACGAACCATGGCGGGAGCCGAACGCCTGGCTATCCCGTAGGCGGCCGCCGCGAAGGCCAGGAACCCCACCATCACCAGCGACCGCCTTCTCAACGTCATCAAGGCTGCGGCCTCCCCGCCTTCAATTATAGCAAAAGGGCGGGGGGGGCGACAGGATCCCGCTGTGCTATAATCACCCCGATTCTGCCCGAGAGCGCCGAGCCTCCGGCCGGCGAGGGACCCACTTTTCCGGGGCGCGCGGGAGCGGCTTATGAATTGTCCTCACTGTCTGGTTATCGAGATCGACGCGACGGGTTCCTGCCCGCGCTGCGGCCACCGTATCGCGGTGGAGACCCCGGAGCCCGGGCCGGCCGATCCCGGCGCGCCCCCGGCCGACGGCGCCGATGCCGGCCGGGAGGAGCAGGAGGATGTGCCGGAGCCCGGGGATGCGGACGGCCCGGGGATCTCCGCGGCGGAGGAGATCCCCGGTTGGCGCAAGGAGCTTTCCGAGCGCCTGCGCGCCATCAAGCAGAAAAAGGAGGCGGCCGCGTCGGCCACCCCGGTCCGTTCCCCCCTGGATCCGGCCGGGGCGCCCGGGGGCCCGTCCCCCGACGCCGCCGCCGCCGCGTTGCGGGCCGAGATCATGGAGCGGATGAAGGCGCGCAAACCAGCCCCCCGGCCGCCGGCCCCCGTCCCGTTGCAGAAAAAGCTCGAGCCCCTGAAGGCGGTGCCGCCGGCCCCCGCGGATCCCCGAAAGATCCGGAGTCTTATCGATACGGCCGTTTCCCGCAAGCCGGCCGGTCCGGCGTCCCCCGGTCCGCTCCCCGTTCCTCCCGCACCACCCCGGGCCGTTTATGAGCCGGCGGCCGCCGCGGGGGAGTTCGAGGATTCGGAAGGAAAGCTGATCCTCCTCTCCCGGACCCTGTCCGGGCTGGTGGACCTGATCTGCATCGTGACCTGTGTCGGGGTAATGGTGTTCGCCGCGGACGGCCTTACGGGCGCCATCATGATGGACGCCGTGAGCGTCGTCCACTTCTCGGGCCTTTTCCTGCTGGCCTATTTCGTCTATTCCATTTTCTTCCTCTTCGCCTCCAGCCAGACGATCGGAATGATGATCACGGACCTGCGCGTGGTGGGGAGGGACGGGGAACGGCCATCGAAGGGGCAGTTTTTCGGCCGGTGCGGCGGTTATCTGTTGTCCCTGTTCGGGATCGGACTCGGGCTGTTGTGGGCCCTGGCGAGCCGCGACAACCTTTGCCTGCACGACCGGATCTCCGGGACCCGCGTCGTCCGGAACTGATTCGACGGGTCAGAAGACGTCGAGTTTCGGAGCCTCGGATTCGGGGAGCCCCACGATCACCCGGACCGAAAGACCCTCGCGCCGGAGCGCCTGAACCTCCCCGTCCTGGACCAGGGAGAACCCTTCGGGATCCTTTCCCCCGGGTACGGCTTTGGGGCTGCGCCTGTGGAACCAGGCCTGCATCGCCTCGTAAAACTTGGCGGCTTCGTCCTCCGTATCCCATTCGGTCAGGATCAGGACGGCCGTTTTCCCGGCCCTGTTTTCCACGAGCAGCGCCTGGTCCCCCCCCCAGCCCCGGGCGCCCTTGCGCGCCCGCTCGTCCGTAAGGTGCTGACCGAGCAGCAGGCCCAGCCCGAATTCCCCCATCACCCGCGCGTGGGCCACCTTCCATTCCTCCCCCAGGGCGGCGGCCCAGGGCCCGGCATCCACCGGCCGGGGGATGTCGCGGGTCCCGAAATATTTTTCCGGGTGCATGATCTGTTCGGTCGACCCCGGCGGATCCGCATAGATGGCGTTGACGGCGTCCCACGACGGTTTCCGTTTCCAGGCCTGCTGCAGGAAAGAGGGGCCGTAGCCGTAGGGGAACATCACGGTCTCCTGCAGGAACCGGGGGGCGAGTTTCAGGACCTCGTAATGGGACTTCATCGCCTCCATCTGCGTCTGCATGACGAAGGCGAGGTTCGGCAGGTCCGCGAAATGCCGCTTTTGCGGGGCCACGAGGTGCTGGAGCATCACCGCGGTGCTGTCCCCCTCGATGAAGGCCTCGAGCGCCAGCGAACGGTCGCCGTTCGTCTCCCGCGCGCTCCCGGCGAGGGCGGCCGCCACGCCGAAATGCTGGTCCTGCAGCGCCAGGGCGATTTCGTGCACCAGGACATGTTCCTGCTCGGGCGCCGGCAGCCAGGAAGCGATGAAAAGCGTCCCGCGCCCCGGGTCGTAGAGGCTCTCGACCTGCTCCGAGCGCAGCCGGACGAGCGTCTCTCCGTAGGGAACCCCTTCGGGGATGAGGCCGAGCCGGCGCAGCATCCTTTCCTCCCGGAGCATGAGGTCGGGGGCAATGTCCGCCCGGGCGCGTTCACCCAGAAGGGCGCGGATCTCCTCCCGGGTCTTGAGTTCCTTCGGGATGGGAGCCCGGGGAGTGAGACCCCTCAGGCGCGCCACCGTGCCGACGAGCCTCTCCGCCGTTTCCCCAAGCGGTTCTCCCGGCGCGAACGCGCCGCAAACCAGGATCACCGCCACGCCCAGGACCCCCTGAATCTTCATCGTCGTCCCCCGTAGTGGTCAGATCATAGTGACACGGGGCGGGGCAGTCAATGGCTCCTCCCCGCCGCGGGGCCGAATCGATTGATTTCCGGGCGTGCGCGATGCTACATTTATCGGCATGAATCCGTTGATTCCCCTGGCCCTCATGGCGCTCCTGGTTTCAGGCGTCGTCGCAGCGTTCATCCTGGCGTCCGTTTTTCTCGGGCCCCGGAAGCGACATCCCGTCAAGGATACGCCTTTCGAATGCGGCATCCCCTCCGACGGGCATCCCGGCGGCGCCGTGCCCGTTCACTTCTACATCATGGCCATGCTCTTTGTCGTCTTCGACGTCGAACTCGCTTTTCTCTTCCCCTGGGCCGCGGCCCTGCGGGGGCTGGGATGGTTCGGTTTCGTCGAGATGCTCCTTTTTGTCGTGGTGATCGGCGCGGGCTTCGCCTACGCCTGGAAGATGGGCGCGCTCGAATGGGAATGAAAGGGGAAACGCCGGAGATCGCCCTCACGCTGCTGACCGAAAGGTTTCCCGAGGCCGTTGTCGGCACCCGCGCGCCCCTCGGGGAAGCGACCGCCGTGGTCCGTCCCGAATTCCTGATCCGCACGGTCGAATTCCTGAAAAAGGATCCCCGCCTCGAATTCGACTTCCTGGTCGATATCACGGCCGTCGACCGGGGGGCGCCGGCGGCGGGGGCCCCTGCGGGGGCCCCTGCGGGGGGGGAGGGGGCCGCGAGGTTCACCGTCGTCTACCAGTTCCTCTCCCTCCGCCACAAGCGCCGCCTGCGCCTCGAGGTCGCGGCGGGGGAGCCGGAACCCGTGGTCGATTCCCTGACCCCCCTGTGGGGGTCGGCCAACTGGCTGGAGCGCGAGGTGTGGGACATGTTCGGCATCCGCTTCCGGGGGCACCCCGACCTGAGGCGTATCCTGATGTACGAAGAGTTCGAGGGGCACCCGCTGCGCAAGGACTACCCGGTCGACCGACGCCAGCCCCTTATCGGACCCAAGATCTGAGGAGAGCATGCCGGAATCCGTGTCTCTGACCATCGACGGGCAGGAAATCCGGGCGCCGAAGGGGACGATGGTGCTCGAGGCGGCAAGGACCGCCGGCATCCTGATCCCCCACTACTGCTACCACGCCGGGCTGCCGGTCGTGGGGAGCTGCCGGCTGTGCCTGGTGGAGATCGAGAAAGTCCCCAAGCTGCAGCCCTCGTGCGCCACCCCGGTGGCCGAAGGGATGATCGTGCGGACGCGCACGCCCCAGGCCCTCGAAAACCGCCGCTCGGTGCTGGAGTTCCTGCTGGCCAACCACCCCCTGGACTGCCCCGTATGCGACCAGGCGGGCGAGTGCGAACTCCAGAATTACTACATGGAGCACGGGCGGTACGACGCGCGCCACGACGAGGACAAGACCAGGCGGAAAAAGGCGGTCACCCTCGGCCCGCACATCATGTTGGACCAGGAGCGGTGCATCCTCTGCACCCGGTGCGTGCGCTTCACGCGCGACATCACCCGCACCGGGGAGCTGGGCGTCCTCGCCCGGGGGCACCGGAGCGTGATCGACGTCTTCCCCGGGACGACGCTGGACAATCCCTACTCGGGGAACGTGGCCGACCTCTGCCCCGTCGGCGCCCTGACCGACCGCGATTTCCGCTTCCAGTGCCGGGTCTGGTTCCTGGGGAGCGCGCCCTCGGTCTGCCCCGGGTGCAGCCGGGGGTGCAACATCGAGATCCACTTCAACCGGCGCTTCAACCCGCGCTACCACGACCGCAGGGTTCACCGCCTGAAACCGCGCCCGAACCCGGAGGTGAACGGCTTCTGGATCTGCGACGAAGGCCGGTATTCCTATCCCTCCATCGACGCCCCCGACCGGCTGAAGGCGCCGGCGCTCAGGCGGGGGGACGGGTTGCACGAGGTCTCCTGGGCGGAGGCGCTCGGGGAGGCGGCCGGCGCGCTCCAGGGTGCGCTCGGGGAGAACGGGCCCGGGGCCGCGGCGGTCATGGTTTCTCCGCAGATGAGCAACGAAGAGCTCTTCCTCGCCCGGCGGCTGTTCCGGGACCGGTTCGGGATCGACCGCGTCGCGGGGCGCGCCCCCGCCCCCCCGGGGGCCTCCGGGGACGGTTTCCTCATCAGGGCCGACAAGAACCCGAACACCCGGGGGATGGACATCCTCTTTCCCGACGCCGGAGACTGCCGCGACCTGCTCGAGAGCTGCCTCGAGGGGCGCATCCGCTACCTCCACATCTTCCGCCACGATCTTTCGCGCTGGTACGATCCCGGGCGCCTGGGGGAGGCGCTCCGGGAAGTGGACTGCGTGGTTTTCGAGGGGTCCTGGGACTCCCCCACGGCGCGGCTGGCCGACGTGGTGCTCCCGGCGGCCGTGTACGCGGAAAAGGAGGGGACCTTCGTCAATTTCCAGGGGAGGGTCCAGCGCTTCCATCCCGCCGTCGCGCCGATCGGCCGAGCGCTGGCCGATCTCGAGATCCTGGCCCGGTTCGCGGCCGCGCCGGAGGCGGTCCCCGCCGCGGCCGGGGCGGCCGAATTGTTCGGGGAGATCGCGGCGCAGGTGTCCGAGTTCGCCTCCCTCGGCTGGCAATCCCTGGGGCCCGCGGGGCGGTGGCTCGCGAATCGTGGAAACGACCATGCTGTTTGACCTGACCGCGGTACTGGTGAAGATCCTCCTCCTCCTGGGCGCCGTGCTGGGGCTGACGTCGCTGCTGACCTGGATGGAGCGCAAGCAGTCGGCCGTGATGCAGGACCGCCTCGGCGCCAACCGGGCCTCCATCCTGGGCGTGCGCGCCTTCGGCCTCCCCCATATCTTTTCCGACGCCCTCAAGATGTTCTTCAAGGAGGATTACGTGCCGCCGGGCGGGGACAGGCTGCTGCACACGGTCGCCCCCTGCGTCGCCCTCTTCTTCGCGCTGATGAGTTTCGCCGTCATCCCGTTCGGCGACACCCTCACCCTGGCCGGACGCGACATCCCGCTCCAGGTGCTGCCGCTCCACGCCGGCATCCTGTTCGTCCTCGCCATGACGTCGCTCGGGATCTACGGCACCTTCCTGGCGGGGATCAGCTCCAACAACAAGTACGCGTTTCTCGGGGGGCTGCGGGCCTCGAGCCAGATGATCAGCTACGAGATCACCATGGGGGCCACCCTCATCGGCCTCCTGATGATTTTCGGCACCCTCGACCTGCAGGCGATCAACCGCGTGCAGGGGGAACTCCTCTGGGGCTGGCTGCCCAAATGGGGCATCGTGCTGCAGCCGCTGGGATTCCTCCTCTTCGTCACCGCCGGGATGGCGGAGACCAAGCGGGTGCCCTTCGACCTGCCGGAAGGGGAATCGGAGATCGTCGGCTATTTCGTCGAATACAGCAGCATGAAGTTCGGCGCCTTCTTCATGACCGACTTCATCGAGACGATCCTCATCGCCGCCCTCATCGCCACCCTCTTCTTCGGGGGCTGGCAGGTCCCCTTCCTCCAGCCCGACGGTTTCCACCTTCCGGGGGGGGCGCACTGGGCGCTGCCGCACCTGGCCGTGGTCCTCCTGCAGGCGGCGGCGCTGGGGCTGAAGGTCCTCTTCTTCTGCTGGTTCCTGCTGCTGATCCGCTGGACCCTTCCCCGCTTCCGTTACGACCAGTTGATGCGGCTGGGGTGGAAGTTCCTGCTGCCGGCCTCGATCCTCAACATCTTCGTGACCGCCCTCGTCCTCCTCCTTTTGAGGTGAGGACTCACTGCGCGAGCAGGAGGGCCACCTCCCGGCGCAGCCTGTCGGTATCCTCCGCGTAGGCGTCGTCTCCGGCCGGGGGGGGCGGCGGGATGGGGGCGCCGAAGGTGATCCGGACCTTGTGCGGGCGGATGCGGAGGCTGTCGCGGGGCCAGACGGCGTGGGTCCCGTCGATGGCGGCGGGGACCATGGGGACGCCCAGTTCCCGCGCGAGGATGGCGGCCCCCTTCTTGAAGTCCTGCAGTTTCCCGTCGTAGGAGCGCCCCCCCTCGGGGAAGATGCAGAGGATCAGCCCCCGCCTGAGGCCGGCGGCCCCCGCCTTCATGGCGCGCAGGAGGTGGGCGTCGGGGTCGACGGGAACGATGTTGGTGAGCCGGGCGGCCAGCTTCATCAGCCGGGAGGTGAACATGAAGCTGTAGCCGACGAAGAACATCCTCCGGAACAGTCCGTAGGGGAGGGTGGAGACCAGGACGAAGGCGTCGAGGTAGCTCTGGTGGTTCGGGCAGACGAGGTAGGGCCCGCGCGCCGGCAGGTTTCCCAGGCCCCGTGTTTCCAGCCGCAGGAGCGGGAGAAACAGGACGAAGTAGAGGAGCCGGGCGAGCAGGTATTTGACCAGGGAGACGACCGGGCCCGAAACGGGCAGGGAGTCTTCCGTGGACCCGGCCGCGAGGATCGTCTCCCAGCTCTGGCGGGAGGCGGCTCCCGCGCCCGTGCCCGCGACCGCCTCCTGTTCCAGGCGCCGGATCAGGTCGGCCAGGGTGAAGATCTCCGCGCCGAAGTCCTCCGGCAGGCGCAGCTCGAGCCTCTGCTCCAGGCTGGCGAGCAGCTCGACCTTTTCCATGGAGTCGAATCCCAGGTCCAGTTCGAGGTTCATGGAGGGAGAGAGGGCCGCATCCCGGTGATAGGTCTCGCCGAGGCAGCGGGCGACCTCCCGCCCGACGGCCGATTCCATCAGGGCCCGGTCCCCTGCGCTCGCCGCGGCCGGCTCCGCCGCGATTTCCCCCTCCCGCAGCTGCCCGCTCTCCACCAGCCGTTTCAGTTCGATCCGCTTGATCTTGCGTGTCGTGGTGCGCGGCAGCGGCTCGGACTGCAGCTGGTAGCTCATCAGGCGCTTGTATTTGGGAAGGCGGTTGGAGAGCGCGGCGATTTCGTCGCGCAGGATTTCGCGCGTGTTGGCCATTTTTTTCGATTTCAGGTAATCGAAATCGGGGACGATGACCGCGTGCAACCGTTCCCCGCGCTCCTGCGGGGAGACCACCCCGATGACCGCGATCTCCTGGATCGCGCTGCACCGCCCGTAATACGTTTCCAGCTCGTCCGGGTAGATGTTCTTCCCGTTGGGGAGCACGATGACTTCCTTGCTGCGCCCGGTGACGAAGAGGTTTCCCTGCTCGTCGAGCCTCCCGAGGTCCCCCGTGTGAAACCAGCCGTCGCGGACGGCTTCGCGCGTGGCCTCGGGGTTGTGGTAGTACTCCCGCATGACGACGGGGCCGCGGACCAGGATCTCGCCGACGCCGGCCTCGTCCGGGTCGGCGATGCGCACGTCGGTCCCCGGGAGCGCCGGGCCCACCGAGCCGATCACGTTGCGTTCGATCGGCGTGACCGCGCAGGCGCCCGTCGTCTCGGTCAGGCCGTACCCCTGGAGAATGGTAAACCCCATGTCGTGAAAGTCCCGTGCCACCGCCGGGTCGAAGGCGGAGCCGCCGCTGATGAAGAGGCGCAGCGTCGGGCCGAAACCGCGGTGGATGCGGGCGAAGAGGCGGGGTCCCAGGTTGAGGCCGAGCGCGCCCATCGTGAAGCGGTTCAGCCGGAGCAGAGCCCGGAAGGCGCGGCGCGCGAGCGCCGGCTTTTTTCCCAGCTCTTCCTGGATCCGGTTGTGGAAAAGATAGAAGAACTGGGGCACGGTGACCAGGATCGTGATCCCGGCCTCCTCGAGCGCCGCGAGGATTTCCGTCCGCCGGAGAGTGTCGGCGAACACCACCTGCCCCCCGAGGTAGAGGGGGATCAGGACGTTGATCACCGAGGCCAGCACGTGCTGCAGCGGCAGCAGGCAGAGGAACGCCTCGTCGTCCCGGAGGGGGATGACGCCGAGGGCGCTCTCGATTTCGGAGAGGATGTTCCCGTGGGTGAGGCACACCCCCTTCGGGGTCCCGGTGGTCCCCGAGGTGTAGATGATGGTGACGACATCCGAGGGGGCGCACCGCGGAAGCGGGGGAGGGCCGGGGAGAGCCGACGCCCACTCGAGGAATCCCGCGAGTTCCCGGCGCGTTCCCTGCTTTTCCGGGAGCGGGTCGAAAGAGATCACCTCGCGGTGCGTCCCCCCTCCCTCGAGGGCCTGCTCGAGCCTCTCGCGCAGCAGCCCGCTCACGAAAATCACCCGCGAGTCGGAGTCCTCGATCAGCCGGCGCCATTCCTCGGGCGATATCTGGGTGTCGAGGGGGACGGCGACCATCCCGGAGAGATAGGCCCCGAGGTAGGCCGTCACCCATTCCGGGCGGTTTTCCGAGAGAACGGCCACGCGGCTCGACGGTTCCAGCCCGAGGCCGGCCAGGCCGACGGCGACCCCCCGGGCCCGGGAGTAGGCTTCGCGGTAGGAGACGGAGGTGTAGCCCCCCGGAGTCTTGAGCCGGAAGGCGGTCCGGTCCGGGACGCGGCGCGCCATCGCTTCGAACTGCTCGTTGAATGTGTGGGGTTCCGTGCGGGGGAGTTGTGCCATGGCTGTCGTGCCCGGACCTAGGTGTCCAGTTCCTCGAGCTCCTTGTCGATCACCGCGTCGTAACGGGCGTCCGCCGGCGGGGGGGGCGCGGCCGGGGCGGCCAGGGCGGCCCGGCGCCGCTTCCGCAGCAGCGCCAGGAGATACCCCCCGCCGGCGATCAGGGCGGCCCAGGGGAGGAGATAGGCCAGGGCGTTGATCCCCCGCGCGCGCGGCGCGGCCAGGATCCGTTCGCCGTAGATGGCGACATAGTGATCGAGGATTTCGCGCTTCGATTTCCCCGCGGCCACCATGGCGCGGACCTCCTGCCGCATCTGCTCGGACACCTCCGAGTAATGCTGCGAAATCGGCTGGTTCCAGCAGCAGGGGGCGATCAGGGTGTCCTCGATCTCGCGGATGAGGCGCGCATCCCCCCCGTTCTGGCCCGGCAGCGGCCCGGGCGCGAGGAGGAACGCGGCAAGGAGGGGGAGGAGCATCCGGAGTCGAATCGGGCGTTTCATGGGATCGGTTTCTCTCCTGGCAGGCGCCGGCCTGCTCTATCGAGTGTACCCTGAAGACGCAAAGACTCAAAGCCGCAAAGAATCGGCCGCCGTCATGGGACCCGGACCGGGTCCGTTCCGCCTCCGGGGGAGGGGACGGGCGTCCCGCCCGGCCGGACGCGGGGGGGAGAAAAACAATCGGAACTCCATTCCGGGGAATGTATACTGAGATCCTCCTGCCGCGCCGGAAGGAACCGTGATCCCTCCGGCATCCAGGCGGCGAATCAACTCCAAGAGAGGGCCGATGATGAAAAAAGCGGATCCGGGTCTTTTCCCATGCTTCCTTCTCCTGGGCGCCGCGGTCGCCATGGCGCAGAACCCCCTCATCCGGGACCAGTTCACCGCCGACCCGACCGCCAGGGTGTTCGAGGGGAGGGTCTACGTCTACCCGTCCCACGACGTCCAGTGCGGCACCGAGTGGTTCTGCATGAAGGACTATCACGTCTTTTCCTCGGAGAACCTGGTCGACTGGACCGATCACGGCGTCATCGTCGACCAGGAAACGGTCCCCTGGGTGGACGCTTCCAAGAACAGCATGTGGGCGCCCGACTGTTATTTTAAGGACGGGAAGTACTACTTCTATTTTCCCGCCATCTCCAAGGGGGGGGAGGGGGCCGCGGGGATGACGGTCGGAGTGGCGGTCTCCGACCGGCCCCACGGGCCCTTCGCGCCCGAGCCGAAGCCGATCGCGGGGGTTTCGGGCATCGACCCCAACGTCTTCATCGACCGGGACGGGCAGGCCTACCTCTACTGGGCCGGCGTCGGCCAGGGGCTGCTCGGGGCCAGGCTCAGGCCCGACATGCTCGGGCTGGACGGCAGGCCGCAGGTGATCGGGAAGTTCCCCGAGGGGATGAAGGAGGGGCCCTTCCTCTTCGAGCGCAACGGCATCTACTACTTCACCTTCCCCCATGTGATCGAGAAGACGGAGGCCCTCGTCTACGGCATGGGCCCCGGCCCCCTGGGCCCCTTCGAATACAAGGGCGTCCTCATGGACGAGCACCCGTCCGGTTGCTGGACCAACCATCATTCCATCCTCGAATACAAGGGGGAGTGGCTCCTGTTCTACCACCACAACGACCTGTCCCCCTCCTTCGACAAGAACCGCTCTATCCGGGCCGACCGCCTCTCCTTCAACGGGGACGGCACGATCCGGAAGGTGATCCCCACCCTGCGGGGGGTGGGCATCGTCCCGGCCGACCGCGAAATCCAGCTCGACCGCTGGAGCGCCGTCAGCGCGTCGGGGGCCTCGATCGCCTTCCTGGATGAAAAGAACCCATTTGACGGGTGGAAGACGGTGCTGGAGGAGAAGGGGGCGTACGTCCGCTTCGCCGACGTCGATTTCGACGGCCGGAAGGTGAAGACGCTGCAGATCCGGGCGAGGTCGGAATCGGGCGCCGCCGTGGCGCTCCGTATCGGGAAGGGGGGAGCGCCCCTCACGGTGAGGGCGGCCGTTCCGAAGGGGGCCGGATGGGGCCTGGTCGAGGCCGCGCTCCCCACGGCCCCCTCGGGAGTCCGCGAGCTGGAGCTGTCGCTCGAAGAGGCCGGCAGGGTGGAAGTCGACTGGGTCCGGTTTGAATAGGCGCCACGTGGAGGGGAAGGTCCGATGACGCGAACGGCAGAGCAGGCTCCGCCGGTCAGGAAACTCCTGGAGCGGGGGGTGGTGATCCCCTCCCCGCACACGGTCGAGATCGACGAGACGGTCATCCCGGAGCGGATCGCCGCCGGGGTCCGGATCCATGCGGGGTGCAGGGTTTCGGGCGCCGCCACCTCCATCGGCCCCGGCTCGGAAATCGGCCGGGAAGCCCCGGTCACGATCGAGGAGTGCCAGCTCGGCCACGGGGTGGAGCTGAAGGGGGGGTATTTCTCCGGCGCCACCTTTCTCGACGGGGCCAACATGGGGAGCGGGGCCCACGTGCGCCCCGGGACCCTCCTCGAGGAGGAGGCCGGGGGCGCCCACGCGGTGGGCCTGAAACAGACCATCTTTCTCCCCTACGTCACCGCCGGGAGCCTGATAAACTTCTGCGATGCCCTGATGGCGGGCGGCACCAGCCGGAAGAACCACAGCGAGATCGGTTCCTCCTACATCCACTTCAACTTCACCCCCCGCCAGGACAAGGCCACCCCTTCGCTCGTCGGCGACGTCGCGCGCGGCGTCTTCCTCGACCGGGCCCCCATTTTCCTCGGGGGGCAGGGGGGGCTGGTGGGGCCCGCCCGGATCGCCTACGGGAGCGTCATCCCGGCCGGCACCGTCTGGCGCGGGGACATCCTGGAGGAGGGGAGGATCGCGGCGGCGCCCCCCGCGGCGGCGGGGGCGCGCCCTTTCGCCCCCGGGATCTATCGCGGGGTCCGCCGCGTCGTGGTCAACAACCTCCTCTATATCGGGAGCCTCTGGGCCCTCCGGGCGTGGTACCTCCACGTGCGCTCCCGGAGCATGGGGGGCGACCCCTTCCGGCAGGCGTGCCACGCCGGCGCCCTGGCCCGGATCGGGGAGGGGCTCCAGGAACGGGTGAAAAGACTCGGGGAACTGGCCGATAAGATGACATACTCCCTCGGGCACGCCGGGGCCGATACCGGGGCCGAACTGCCGGCCGCGATCCGGAGGGAGCAGGAGGCGCTCGCCGGGCGGTGGCCCGAAATGAAGGCGCGGCTCGAGCAGGGTCCGGCGGAGGGGGAAGGGGCCCGGCACCGGGACTCTTTCCTTAAGGAATGGGAGGAGGCGGACGTCTCCCCCGGGCACTGCCGGGCGGTGGGCGGCCTCCCCCCGCGGGCGCGCGCGGAGGGGAGCGCGTGGCTCGAGAAGATCGTGGAGGGCGCCGGCGCCCTCTGGAGCAACATCCAAAACGGAGATGAATGAATGGGACGCATGTTTGGCACGGACGGTGTAAGGGGGATCGCGAACGTTCACCCCATGACGGCCGAGATGGCGCTCGAAATCGGGCGCGCCGCGGCCTATGTCTGCAAGAAGCACCCGAAACAGCGGCACAAGATCGTGATCGGCAAGGACACCCGGGTCAGCGGCTACATGCTGGAATCGGCCCTGACCGCCGGCATCTGCTCCATGGGGGTGGACGTGCTGCAGGTAGGGCCGCTGAGCACCCCCGGCATCGCCTTTCTCACCCGCAGTATGAGGGCGGACGCGGGGATGGTGATCTCGGCCTCGCACAACCCCTACCAGGACAACGGGATCAAGATCTTCTCGCGCAGCGGCTTCAAGCTCCCGGACGCCGAGGAGGACGAGATCGAGGAGCTGATCACCTCCGGCCGGATCAGGGACATCCGGCCGACGGCGGAGGAGATCGGCCGGGCCAAGCGCATCGAGGACGCGAGCGGCCGCTATATCGTCTTCTGCAAGAACACCTTCCCCGAAGACCAGACCCTCGAGGGGATGAAGATCGTGCTCGATTGCGCCAACGGGGCCACCTACCGGCTGGCGCCGGCGGTCTTCTCGGAGCTGGGGGCCGACGTGACGGCCATCCACTGCGCCCCCGACGGGATCAACATCAACCGTGACTGCGGTTCGCAGCACACCGGGGACCTGTCCGCCCGGGTGCGCGAGACCGGCGCGGACGTGGGGCTCGCGTTCGACGGCGACGGCGACCGGCTCATCGCGGTGGACGAGCGCGGCGTCCAGATAACGGGCGACCAGGTGATGGCCGTCTGCGCCCGGATGTACAAGGAGCTGGGGTTGCTCAGGAACAACCTCGTCGTGGCGACGGTGATGAGCAACTTCGGCTTTTTCGCCGCCATGAAACGGCTCGGGATCCGGGAGGGGGTGAGCAAGGTGGGGGACCGCTACGTCCTGGAGATGATGCAGGAGAAGGGGGGCGTCCTCGGCGGGGAGGAGTCCGGCCACATCATCTTCCTGAACCACCACACCACCGGCGACGGGATCATCTCGGCGCTGCAGCTGCTGTGGGCCATGCGGTGGAGCGGCCGGCCCCTGTCGGAACTGGCCGGGGTCATGAGCCTCTCGCCGCAGAAGATCGTCAACGTGGACGTCAGCGACAAGCCCCCGCTCGAGACCCTTCCCGAACTGCAGGCGAAAGTCAGGGAGGCGGAGGCGGAACTGGGCGAGCGGGGACGCGTGCTCATCCGCTATTCCGGGACCCAGTCGATGTGCCGCGTCATGGTGGAGGGTCCCACGGAGGAGATGACGGGCCGGCTGACCCTGGCCCTGGCGGACGCCGTCAAACAGTGCATCGGCCGGTAACCCCGGCCCGAGGAAACCCACATGCCCTTCAAGGTCATCGTCACCCGGGATTTCGATCATATGAGCGAGGTGGCCGCCGGCCTGGTCATCGGCGACGTGCGCCGCACCCTCGCCGCGCAGTCCTCCTACGTTCTGGGGCTGGCCACCGGCAATTCGCCCACGGGGCTGTACAAGCACCTGGCCAAGGCGGCGAACGCCGGGGAGATCGACCCTTCACGGATCACCAGCTTCAACCTGGATGAATACATCGGGCTGCCGGGGGAGAACGCCCAGCAGAGGGCGCTGCACCGGGAGAGCTACGGCTTCTTCATGATCCAGGAACTGTTCGGGCTGCTCGCGACCAAGTTTCGCGAGGTCAACGTCCCCTGCGCCGCCCTGATCGACCAGGACAGGCTCGAATCGGAACTGAACACCCATCCCGGGGACTGGACGCTCGAGGGGAGCGACCGGGGCAAGGCCGTCGTCATCCGGGCCGACGCCGGTTCGGAGTATCTCCGCTGGGTCAGGAAAACGATCCTGGACGCCTACGCCGGGAAGATCGCCCGCTCGGGCGGCATCGACCTGCATGTCGTCGGCGTCGGGGGGCGGGGGCACGTCGGGTTCCACGAGGCGGGCATCCCCTTCGAGGGGAACGAGGTCCTCCTGGTGAAGCTGGACGACAACACCGTCCATAACGCCGTCGCCGACGGGCATTTCGCGAGCCGGGCCGAGTCCCCGGCCTACGCCGTGACCATGGGGGCGGAACTGGTCTACCGGGCGAGGACGGTGCTCCTGCTGGCGAGCGGCAGGCGCAAGGCGGACGCCGTCGCGGACGCCCTCTTCATGGAGCCGGACTGCTCGGTCCCGATCTCCTACGGGCACACCCTCGCCCGCTCCGGGGGGAACATGATCTTCGTCGTCGACCGCCTGGCCGCCGCCGGCTTCCTCGACCGGGCGCCGGAGCTGCGCGGGCGGGGGATCGAACTCGAGGACCTGGGCGAGGCGCGGGCGTCGGTCCCGGTCGAGGACCTCAAATTTTTCCGCGATCCCGGCTCCGGCCGGCTGGGCTGAGGTCAGTAGATCTCGTCCCCCTCCTCGCTGGTGTAGAACAGGCCGAGGTCGGCCCGCCCGCCGGGGGCCGCGTCGGGCCCGAGCAGGCGGGCCTCCGCCTCCCGCCGGCTCTCGGCCGCGCGCGCCTCGAGCGCCGCGATCTTCGCCGGGATCCCCGTTTCCCCGACCAGGTCCTTGACCTCCCGGAAAACCGCTTCGCTCCCGAAGAGAAACTCCCCCTCGTCGAGGATCTTGCCCGCGATCATATGGGGGAAGGTGTCGAACTCGAGCTGCTCCCGCACCCGGGACAGGGTCTTGACCAGGTAATCGATCTCCTCCTGGTAGTTGGGGTGGACGAGGAGGTAGTGCTTCTTGCGCAGGATCGCCTCGTCCAGGGCCGAGAGGGCCTCGGCGGGCACGTCGTCACGGGCGACGACGATGATGTCCAGGTCCGAACCCCGCACCATCCTCCCGGTGCTGATCTCGGGGCGCGGCACGGCATGGGCCATCCCGTAGGTCACGTCCCCTGCGATGATGAAGCAGACGCGCTCCCGGATCCCTTCCCACGGCGGGAGGGCGTCCGTCACCGCGGCGACCGCTTCGCGCGCCAGCTCGAACTTGGCCCGGCTGATCTCCGCGATCTCCGCCCGGAGCCGGCGCGCCCGCTCTGCGACCTCGCCCGACCGCTCTTCCGGCCCCAGGACCGTGTAGGTCAGAAACTCCCTCCGGATGGAGGGGGAGAGGCGCGCGTAGCCGTCGACGCCGCGGTCGAGCCGGAGGTAGCGTCGGCCGGCGCACTCCATCCGGATCCCGCCCGCGCCCCGGCACCCGCGCCAGAGCGCGAGCGCCTCCATCCCCGATTGTTCCAGCAGCTCCCACCCCGTCAGCGGCCCCGCCTGCCTCAGGATTCCGACTATTCCGTCCGTTTCCACCTTCACCCCCCCTTTACGTTCCGGCATCCCGTACTCTACCCCAAATGTGCTAAGATGGCCCCATTGCTTGATCAATTTCGTCCACCATCATCCATGAAAGGGAGAACAGATTATGGATCCTGTCGGCACCGGGGAAAAGGGAACCACGCGCAGGGGGTTTGTCAAGGAAATCACCGCGGGCGCCGGAGGCCTGGCGCTCGGAGGGCTGCTGCTGGATGCGCTCGCGCCCCGGCCCGGCCTGGCCGCGGCCGACGCCCCGTCGACCGACGGGACGAAGTACGGGAAATTCTTCCTCAGCGACAAGGGGGAGCCGCCCAAGGCCAACGACTTCGTCTCCCTCAACAGCATTCCCCCCTTTCCGGAGATCGCCAGCCCGCAGACCTACTTCCGCGGCGCTTCCGCGCTGCCGGGCGCGACCGCCACGATCGGGTGGCAGGTGTTCCAGGCCCCCGTCTGCTGGGAGACGCCCCATACCCACAAGTACGACGAATTCCTCATCTTTCTCGGCGCCGAGCTGCCCGACCTGTGCAAGAGCTTCGACGCGGAGATCGATTTCTGGATGGGGGAGGAGTTCGAGAAGCACACCATCACCTCCACCACCATCATCTACATCCCCAAGGGGGTGATGCACAGCCCGCTCAATTTCCGGGCGATCCACAAGCCGGTGCTCTTCCACGCGCTCTACCTGGGGCCCAGCCTGGACGCCGAAAGGCTTCCCAACTTCGACCTGACCACCTTCGACTGGGGAGGGCCGGTCAACCTCAAGATGTTCGGGCCGTCCAAGTCGCCCAAGAAGAGATAACCGGGATGGGGTCCCGGATCGGACCGGATCCGGGCCCCCGGGGCCTATTCGCACGGCGGCTCGTAGGGCCAGCCGATCGTCTTGTAGGTCTTGCCGTACTCGAAATAGGCCTGGATCCACTCCACCCGGCCGTTACGCATGCGGAACATGTGGAAGTCGGGCCAGACGTTGTTGAACAGGACGTAGGCGACCACCACCCCCGTCTCCTCGTCCACCAGGAAGCGCCGGAAGGGGTGCTTCATGTCGGCAAAACCTTTGGGGGAGCAGTTGTGCTCGGGCATGGCCACCCCCTGGTTCATCCCCCCCTTGGTGGTCTGTGCACCGTTCTCCCAGCGGTCGCAGGCGGCGGAGTAGGCGAGCTCCGATACGTGCGGCTTCTGCTCCTTCACGAACAGTTCGAAATAATCGTCGGCGGCCGCGATCATCGACAATCGCGAACTCCGCTCTTCGGGCGGCAGGACCGCTTCCCAGTCATGGTCCGCGGTGGCGAGGATGGCCGGAACGTCGAGCACCTCTTTCCCGCGGGCCAGGATCGCCTCGATCTCGGAGATCTTCCCCCCGTCGACCTTGAGCCGCACGCCGTAAAGCAGCGGGTTCCCCTTCTCGTCGAGGATGGCCTGGGTGTGCGTCCCGCATTTGCGGGTGTCGGCCATCCGGCGCTTGAACGTCGCCTTGCCGGCGGTTTCCCACACCCCCTTCCCGACGGCCACCTCCAGCCCGTTTTCGGTGTATCTCACGCCTGGGGCCAGGGGCGCGAGCGCCGGGTCGTGCGCCTCCAGGGCCGCGAAGAACCCGTCGGTGGCGGCATAGAGATCGGCGCGCGTGCACGCGTCCGCCGCCGTCTGCGCCGCCGCCGCGGCCCCGCCGGCCAAGAGCAGAAGACATACCGCTCCCCCTGACATCGCCCATCGAAATCCGTTTCTCGTCATGGAAGTCTCCTCGAGATATTGCCTGCATCCACAAAGGTGTCGAAAATGGCTGCCGATACCGCCCATGGTACTACAAAGGGATCAAAATGGGGACGTCGCACACGCATCCCTCGGCCCGGCCCTGCGCCCGGGAGGGAGGAGCCATGAAATGGGAAAGGCAGGATGCCCCCGATTTCAGGGATTTGATGGCTTCGGTTCCAGGGATCGGCGCCGGATGCGCGTTACACTTTTCTGCATTTCCGGCAGGTCGCCGCTCTGGCCACGCATGAGCCGAACTTCCCTGACCATCTGCCAGGCGGCCGCAAAACGCCCCGCATCCCCCACCTTCCCCCAGAACTCGATGTCGAAGGACCTGTCATCCTGTTGCTTGCGCCGCACCACGCGCGACATGATTACGCGGTGCCCGTCATCGGTCTTGGTCGGTGGTTCGTCCATGATCCTTCCGTTCACAGGGTTCGACTGCATTCAGACCGGGTTCTTCTTTATGGCTTCCAGCCTGCGGGCATCGAGCAAGTCCTGCTCGCGCCCGGAGGCTTTCTTGGCGCGCAGCGTGGATTCGTAATCCAATACAAAGATCTCCTGATCCTCATAGGTTCCGATCGCGCGCCGCTCCCACGCTTCCTGGAAAGTGAGTCCTTCGACGGCCGGAAGAATGTCAACGCGGTTGGGTTCGATGCCTATCTGGAATACCACATCGGGATCGCTCAAATCGGCGGGAGTCAAATCAGCCAGCGGCGCCCCAAAACGCACGAGAGCGTCCCAGACCTTGGCGGCATTGTCCCGTGCCGGGTCCGTCCAGATGTCCATGTCTTTGGTATAGCGCGGTTCCGTGTGATAGATCACCGCATAGGCGCCGACGATCAGGTAGCGCGCGTCCGCTTCGTTCAGGCACCGCAGCAGGTCTCTGAAATCACGGTTTCCGTTCATCGGCACTTTCCCGGTTGGGGCCCCCGGCCAGGATTTGTCGGTTCTGTTGGGCCGCGGAATCAAGCAGCCGCTCCTAATCCAGCATACCACTATCCGGGCATGCAGTAACGCAGGCAAGTGCGTCCCCGGCATCCTTTGCCCGGGTTTTTGCTCCCCGTCCAGTGGCACCCATTCGGCCACGGCCCGGTTTTCTTCTCTGCAAAACAGGATTTGATTCCTATAGTGCAAGGGAGGATCGGGCGGTCGCCCCGGCTGAACACTTCCTTCCCCCCTTGTGGAATCCCGGGGCAGGGGCGCCCGGTGATCCGGCTTGATTCGGCATCCCGGCGGGCCCATCATGTAATCAATCAGGTTTCTTGCCACGAACCGGAGGTGGAAGCCGGATGCACCGGCGCTCCAGCTCCTTGCCTTGGATTGTGCTGATCAACGGGCGGCCGGCGACCGCGGGCCGATCCTCATCCTTCCGCGGCAGCTCCGGGCCGTCCCGAAACGGGGAGAATTCCAATGAAAAGACCGATGCCTGCATTGCTGCTGTCCGTCTTTCTGCTGTTCTGCGTGTGCGCTCCGGCGCAGGTGGAGCAGGTGCTCTCCTATGTCGTCAGCGACGAAACCACGATGGTGGAGGCTCTGGACGCCTGGTACGCCACCCGCGATTCCAGGTTCGGCCAGACGGCCACGCTCCTGGCGGCGGTGGTCAACGGCACCGACCCGACGACGCATTACCTGGTCATCAATTACCCGGACTACGCGAGCTTCCAGGCCGCGCAGGAGGGCGTGGCGAAGTCGGCCGAATTCTCGCGCTTCGAGCGCCGCGCTTCCACGGTCGCGACACAGAGGGGGGACGCCCTCTACGCGCAGCTCCTCAACAATGGCAGGACCGAAAAGGCGGGGGACTACAGCTACACGGTGAGCGTGAACGTCGCCGGACCCCAGCGCGAGTACGTCGCGGCGAGCGGGGAACTGATGCGCTCCGGGATCGGGAAACGGTGCCCCGGCGCGATGAAGTTCCTGGCCGGCCGCGCCGGCACCGACAGCAGCCACCTGACGGTGATTTCGGCGCCGTCGCTCGCCGCCCTGGTCTCCTACCTCGACGCCTATGAAAACGACCAGGACTGGGCCGGTTTCCTGACGAAAGTCGGAAAGTTCACCACCCCCGCGGGAACCGGCTTCCTGCGGGTCGTGAAGGTGTGGAAATGATCGGAACGGCCCCGTGCCGGATCGTCATTCCACCGGAGCGGGCGCGGGTACGGGCGCGGGGACGGCGCGGGCGGCCAGGGCCCGGGCGCCCACTTCGGGCAAAAAGAATACGGGGAGCGTCATCAGGACCATGCAGATCGCCGCCAGGCCGAAAAGCATGGTGGTATTGGTGCCCGCCAGCGGCGTGATGATGAACGTCGGCACGACCACGGCCCCCAGCACCTGGACGGTGGCGATGATGCCCCCCGCGCTCCCCGCGTAGACCGGGCCGATGTCGGGCAGGAGCATGGGGAGGGCGGAAAACAGCGGCTGCACCGAATACTGCAGGAACCCGGCCAGGAGCAGGGCGGCGACCAGCCAGGGTCCCGTCGGCAGCTGCCAGGACCAGAAGATCGCCACGCCGCTCAGCAATCCCACCATGATGAGATAGCGTCGCATGACGCCCATGCGGCTGCAGATCATGGGCCCGAGGAAGCAGCCGAAGATCCCGCCCAAAGTCGGCATGGAAGCGAACAGGCTCGCCTTCACCGCGCTGATGCCGCGCAGCTCCTGCAGCACGTTGGGCAGGAAGCTCGAGAACACCATGACCGATCCCATGACGAAGAAGAGGCTGCACCCGGCAAGCCAGACGCCGCGCGACCGGGCCGCCCGGCCCAGGTACTGGTTGGCGCGCAGGACCGGCGGTTCGACGGCGCCTTCGGGGCGGTTTTTCGCGAAAACCAGCCAGAGGACGAAGATGGCCAGGCAGAGGACGCCGGAAAAGACGAAGGCGCCGGACATGGAAGGGAAAAGCGCGGTGGTGGAGGTGCCGGCGAACATCGCCAGGGCGGGGCTGATCATGCAGACGCCCATGATGGTCCCCATCTGCCGCTGCGGGAACCAGGCGCCGAAAAGCTTGGCCAGATTTCCCACCAGGAGCCCGGACGCCAGCCCCGCCAGAATGGTCATGAACAGGAAGGGCCAGAAGGAATCGGTGACGGCGCGGAAATAGCAGCCGATCACCGAGAAAAAGAAACCGACGGCCACCACCTTCTTCACGCCGAAACGGTCGGCGAGGGCCCCGCCCAGGATGCAGATGAAGAGCGACCCCGTCATCGGGCCGGCCATGAGGGCCGAGAACTGCGACGGCGAAAGGTTCAAAGCGGGCATCAGCTTGTACGCCAGGGGCGGGAGCTGAAACTGCGCATAGCTGCCGATAAAGGTGCCCAGCATGGCGATCGCGAGGATCACCCACCGGTAAGGCGACGGCCCGGACTCGTCTGCAGTGCTCATTCCTGTTCGCTCCCTTCGATCCCTGGATTCGGCCCGGACCCTTTCCCCGAAAAGAGAAGCGGCCCCGGCCCTGTTCTTCATTCCGCAGCGGTCATTGAATACGCGTTATCGGTAATTCGCCCTATGAAAGCACAAACCGGCCCGATTTGCCCGCGAAAATTCATCGGGGATGGCGCGGATTCCAGCGGGCGCCCCTGGCGGTTGGACGGCGGCGATTCGGCCGAGCCGCTTGCAGGGGTGCCTCAAAGGGCAGTGGGCCGCCTGCCCGGGCGGGGCCGGTTCCTGCCGGGCGTCGTTTGCATTGCGGAAGGCGATGATGGCTCTCGGCGGAGGTATTCGGGTTCGCGTCCGATTCCATCTCCGGCGGTGGAAATCGATGGTGGATGAAAAATGATTAAGAATAACAGCAAATAACATATAATAACCGGTCGGATGATCGTGTCTTGCGGTCTGGACGAACAAATGTAAAGGGGGCAGTTGCATGACTGAATCCACGAAAACCGGGAAGACCGGGAATCAAGTATTGAGAAGGGATTTCCTGCGCGGGAGCGGTGCGGTGATCGCCGCGGGCACCCTGGGCGTCGGCGTATCGGGCATGCCGGCGGAAGCGTCGCCGCAGGCGGCGGCGAAGCCCTACCCGAAATCCGAGGCCTATATCGTCTACGACAGCCGGGTGTGCCTGGGCTGCCAGAGCTGCATGTTCGCCTGTTCCATGACCCACGAAGGCAAGGCCAACCCTTCGCTGTCCCGCATACAGATCATCCGGGACGCTCCTTCCTTCACCAAATATCCCTACGATGTGGTCCTGTCCCCGTGCCGGCAGTGCGTGTCGCCCCTGTGCGTCCAGAACTGCCCGACAGGCGCCTGCCACGTGGATGAGGCCAACGGCAACATCCGGCGCATCGACCAGTCCAAGTGCATCGGCTGCAAACGGTGCATCCAGTCGTGCCCGCACAAGCCGCACCGCACGATATGGGATTTCACGAAAAAGAAGTCGACCAAGTGCGACCTGTGCCTGGATGCGCCCTTCTGGAGCGAAAAGGGCGGCCCCGGCGGAAAGCAGGCGTGCATCGAGACCTGCCCGGTCAAGGCGCTGAAGCTCGTGACGGAAGCGCCGGAACAGGAAGATATCGACGGGTATGAGGTGAACCTGGCGCCGCCGCCCCGCAAGATGAATTTCCCGGGAATGGGATTTCCAAAAGCGGCGCCCAAAACGGCGCCCAGGAAGGAAGGAGCATAGATATGGCGAACGGATATGCCGGGAAAATACTGAAGGTAAACCTGTCGACCAGGGAGATCTCCGCCATCGACACCGCGCGGTACGAGGAATTCGGCGGCGGCGTCGGCATGGGAGCCGCCATATTCTGGGACCTGGCCGTCGTCCCGGGCGACTGGGACCTGCAGGACGCGTTCGATCCGAGGAACGTCATCTCCCTGATGACCGGGCCCATGGCGGCGACGGGCGTGCCGGGGGGCGGCCGGACCAGCGTCTGCGCCATCGCCCCGGAAATATTCCCCACTCCGCAGTTCCACCGGACCAGCTTCGGCGGCCGATTCGCCACCATGCTGAAGCTCGCGGGGTGGGACGGCGTCGTCGTGCAGGGAAAGGCGGAGCGCCCGGTCTGGATCAACATCGTCAACGATAAGGTCACGATCGAAGACGCCGGCAGGCTGTGGGGAGTGAATACGCTGGAGACCCAGGGGGAAATCACCGGCATCGTCGGCGGCCGCACCCGGTTCGGGCAGCAGTGGTACGACATCGACGACGAAATGACGACGGCGAGGCCCCAGATCGTCTGCATCGGGCCGGTCGGGGAATCGATGTCGCGGGTCGCCGCGCTGATCCACGGCAGCGGCGTCAGCGCCCGCACCGGCGGCTTCGGCGGCGTATTCGGATCGAAGAACCTGAAAGCCGTCAGCGTGATCGGCACCGGGAGCGTGGAGGTCGCGGATCCCGCCGGGGTCGTGGACGCGCGGTTGTGGCACACGCGCAACCACTCCCGGGCCACGGCCTCCCCGGGCGCGTCCTGCTGCATGCCGTGCCTCAATCCCGACCGCAGACGGGATTCCTACTACGGCGGCGAATCGATGTGCGCGGACCAGTACTGGTACATGCCCCCGCAGCAGGGGGGCGGAATGGCGATGGGGGGAGGCAATACGGCCGAGCAGATGCGCGGGGCCGACATCGCCATCAAGTGGGGCCTCTGCACCTGGGCGACCAAGTTCGGCGGCGCCATGACGATGAATGTACCCGGCGCCGCGCCCCCCTTCAAGGGACGGCTTCCCATGGAGCCCGGAATGGGCTGGTACATCAAGTACCTCTACGAACTCGGGGTCCTGGGGCCGGGGAAGAAGATCGAATCCCATCCGCTGCCGATGGACCAGTGGGATTCGCTCAATTTCCGGGAGGTCTTCTGTGACGCGATCGCCCGAAAGATCGGGATCGGCGCAGACCTGGCGGAAGGGGTACTGGAGGCCGCAAAGAAATGGGGAAGGCTGGAGGAGGACCTGAACTCCGGGGCGCTGCGCCTGCCGGCGTGGGGCGCCAGCTGGCATCATTCGCTGCCGGGCGTGGAGTGGGCCTACAGCTACATCTTCATGACCGGGGACCCCATGTGGCACGGGTTCTTCAGCATCCTGACCGGGGGGGGCGGCATGATGGGCGGGTTCGGCGGCCCCTCGAAAACGGCCCAGGAGCTGGTGGAGAGCATCGCCCCCAAGCTGGTTCCTTTCGACGATGATCCCCTGATGCTCAGCAACTGCTGGAAGGGGGAAGAGGCTTTCAAGACCGGCATCTACTCCCCGCACAAGGCCAAGCTGCTGTCGTGGTGCCGGCGGTTCGCCGGGTTCTACAACGAATCGATGTCCATCTGCGAGATGCTGCTGCCGGGCTTCACCGGGCCCAGCCCCGAACTGGAGCACCGCTATTACCGCGCGGTGACCGGAAGCCGGAATACGTTCGCCGATACGATGGAGATCGGGCGGAAGATCTGGAACATGGAGCGGGCGATCCGCGTCGTGGCCGGCCGGCACCGGGACCAGGAAAAGTTCGCCCCCTTCATGCACATGAAGGGCGCCACCTTCCCCATAAGCACCAACAAGCCGGTATACCAGGACGGCAAATGGAGCTTCGAGGATCAGGCCGACCTGTATCTGGACAGGAAGGGCGTCGAGACGTTCAAGACGAACTTCTACAAGCTGGAGGGATGGAACGTCGATACCGGCTGGCCGACCAGGACGACCCTGGAGGGACTGGGCATGAAGAAGGTCGCCGATCTCATGGCCGCCAAGGGGAAACTGGGCGCCTGAACGGTTCCGTAGGGTTTGGTGTTTTACTGCAGGGGCGAACCGCGTGTTCGCCCCTGTTGCGTATAGGGCCGCTTTTTCCGGAGAGAGGCCTCCCGGAAGCATTTTTATTCAATTATTTATGAATCCAATCTGGCGCAAATTGTTGGAAAATCAGTATAATGCTTCGGTTCCAACACGCCGAATCGGGTATTGGCTCCTGCCGAAGGAGCTTGATTTGAGGACGGGATCTCCCCTCATTTCTTTCGTTTGCTTGGGTGATCATGAACGAATCGGAATGGCTAACCAGGAGAAAGCGCATCGACACGAAGCTCCGCTCTCTTCAACCAGCTTGGAAGATCATCCCGTATAACGACGGAATAGATGTTTCACGCCTGAACCGCCATGCCGTTGAAGAGTTTCCCACAGCCAATGGTCCCGCAGACTATGCCCTGTTCGTTGATGGCGAATTGCTGGGAATCATCGAGGCCAAGAAGGTCACCGTTAACCCACAGAACGTGTTGGAGCAAGCGAAGCGGTATGCTGCGGGAGTTTTTCAGGGCATCGGAAATTGGGATGGATTGAGGGTTCCCTTTCTTTATGCCACGAACGGGGAAGTCATCTGGTATTTGGATGTGCGGGGCGAGAAGCACATATCCCGCAAGATCAGCAATTTTCACACCGCCGGCGCATTGACGGAATTTATAGGCAAGGATATAGGAACTGCCCAAAACTGGCTTGAGACCACCACTCCGGATCAGATCGAGCGGCTTCGCCCGTATCAGGTAAATGCAATTCGCAGGATTGAGTCTTCCATTATTAGCGGGAAACGACAATTACTTGTTGCGATGGCAACGGGTACGGGTAAGACCTACATGACCGTTGCACAGGTCTATCGTCTTCTTGAATCAAAGATAGCACGTAGAATTCTTTTCCTGGTTGATCGGAAAGCCTTAGCAGCTCAGGCCGTGAGAGAGTTTGCGGCGTTTAATACCCCTAGGGGAAACAAATTCAACCAGGAATACGAGGTCTACAGTCAGCGATTCCGCAGGGAAGACTTTGGCGATGACAGGCCGTTTGATCCCAAGGTATTGCCTACTGAATATCTGACGAATCCCAGCCCCGCTCATACGTTTGTCTACGTATCCACTATTCAGCGGATGGCGATCAACCTGTTTGGCCGAGAGGGAGCATTCCCGCAGTCGGGCAGCGATCCGGAAATTGACGATGATGCCGAAAAAACCGACATCCCGATCCATGCATTTGATCTGATTATTGCGGACGAATGCCACCGTGGATATACCGCCCAGAAAACCAGTGTTTGGCGGGAAACAATTAACCATTTTGACTCACTACTGTCCCGTTAAAGACTGAATAAATTTCCACAACGTTAAACATAACAAAGGTTTACGCGATAAAATGACCTGCATCGACTTCAATTCAGTTCTGTATGATGGCCTCCATTATCCTAAA
>Ga0123327_1000095_pt1 | contig 74938 bp, 55 predicted proteins | sample BioC13SIPDNA_4_FD_89701 | JGI IMG/M metagenome (GOLD analysis project Ga0123327, IMG submission 89701) | Anaerobic biogas reactor microbial communites from Washington, USA - Biogas_R1_B C13 SIP DNA | ecosystem: Engineered > Bioreactor > Anaerobic > Unclassified | place: Washington, USA...
GATCATAGGTGCGTCCCTTCCAGGTCGCACCCCGCGTGGGTGCGTGGATTGAAACAACTTGTGAAGTATTCCGCCTGAACCCGGACGGGACGTCGCACCCCGCGTGGGTGCGTGGATTGAAACTTCATTAAAGCTGTATTCAATTTCTTTACGATTTCGTCGCACCCCGCGTGGGTGCGTGGATTGAAACCCCTGGATAAGCGGGGAGGGCTTAAACAGCCCACGTCGCACCCCGCGTGGGTGCGTGGATTGAAACAATTTACTGGCTGCGCTGCTTACTTGTTTTTCAAGTCGCACCCCGCGTGGGTGCGTGGATTGAAACTCTCACCATAAGATAAATCTAACAGTATCCAGCGTCGCACCCCGCGTGGGTGCGTGGATTGAAACCTGCTGCTAATCGTAGTGGGTATTTACGGTCTTAAGTCGCACCCCGCGTGGGTGCGTGGATTGAAACTCCAATCGGAAAGAGCAACCGCTTTGCTTTTTTTGTCGCACCCCGCGTGGGTGCGTGGATTGAAACAACTCTTGCCTCGGAATCAAAATAAATTACATTCGTCGCACCCCGCGTGGGTGCGTGGATTGAAACATGACTACGGAATAGATGATATTCGGGCAAATCTGTCGCACCCCGCGTGGGTGCGTGGATTGAAACCGTAGAAGAGATCCTGTCGGCCGCAAGCGAAGCAGGGTCGCACCCCGCGTGGGTGCGTGGATTGAAACTGGGTAGGTATGCTGATTCTGTATGTCGCGGCCTGGGTCGCACCCCGCGTGGGTGCGTGGATTGAAACAGAATATGTAAAATTGGGATATATCAAGAACTTTGTTGTCGCACCCCTTATGGGTGCGTGGATTGAAACACTATTGTTTGGATTTGAACGGTCAGATTAAAAAGTAGCCCCCCCGTGCGGATGCGTGGATTTTGCCAACCGGAGAGCTCCCATTGTTTTTCAGTCGGAGCTGTTTTTTGGCAAGGTATAATGCAGCATCTAATTCAAAAACTATTATGCAAAATTATTATTATATACATAACTTATAGTTAAATTTATTCATTGACGCTCAATTGATAACTGTTTAGGATTATTAGTAGATATGACTTAAGTCGGGGGTTATCAAATGAACTATATTGGAATTGATATTGGCTCTACCGCTGCCAAGACAGTTGTCTTTGACGGTGAAAAGGTAGCGGCCTCTTTTATTTTGCCTACCGGCTGGAGCAGCAAGGAAACGGCTGCCCGGATCAAAACCCGGTTGGACGGGTCGGGGATTGATGTGGGATCTGACCAGAACAAAGTGATCGCTACCGGGTATGGACGGATCTCGGTGGATTATGCGGATAAAGTATTGACTGAGATCACCTGCCATGGTAAAGGCGGAGCTGCATTGATGGCGGAGGACTGTTTGATCATTGATGTGGGCGGGCAGGATACCAAAATTATAACGGTGGAAAAAGGAACGGTAGCGCGTTTCTTAATGAATGATAAATGCTCAGCTGGCACCGGCAAATTTATCGAGATCATGGCCAATCGTATGGGAGTCGATATAGACGAGCTTTTCACGCTGGCCGAGGCTGGGACACCCATTCCCATCAGTTCCATGTGTACGGTTTTTGCGGAGTCGGAAGTCATCAGCCAGATCGGCGCCGGCAAATCGAAGGAAGATATTGCGGCGGGGATCGTGGAATCAGTGGTTTCACGGGTAGCTCTTCTGGCCTCCCGGCATGACTCACCGGATAAATGTATTCTTACCGGCGGTTTAAGTATCAACCCGTATTTCGCCGTACGCCTGGCGAAAAAATTAGGGCAGGAAGTCTTTATTCACGAGTTGGGTATATATGCCGGTGCGCTGGGAGCCGCGCTGCTGGCTGCCGATAAATTTAAATAAGGGTAAGGCCGGTTCGGCCGCAAGCAGGGGAGGAAGGGTATTGTTAAAGTTACCGGAGAATTTCCAGACTTATTCGGAAGCCCGTCAGCAGGGTTTTATGCGCATGAAAGCATTGAAAGAGCAGGGGAAAAAGGTTGTGGGGATCTTCTGCACTTATACGCCCGTGGAGATGGTCCTGGCCGCCGGAGCCGTTCCGGTCAGTTTATGCGGGGGCAGTGATAAGCCGATCCCCTATGCGGAAAAGACCCTGCCCAAGAATTTATGCCCATTGATCAAATCCAGCTATGGTTATGCGGTATCTGATACCTGCCCCTATTTTTATTTCTCCGATATGGTTTTAGCTGAGACTACCTGTGACGGGAAAAAGAAGATGTACGAAATGATGGGGGAGCTAAAATACACCCATGTGATGCAGCTGCCCCCGGGCAGAAGCGGCGAATTGGCCCTGGAGAGCTGGCGTCTTGAAATGCTGCGTTTAAAAGAAGTGATGGAAGAACAACTGGGAGTGGTGATCACGGAGGAAGATATCAGGCAGGCCATTCACCTGGAGAACCGGGAAAGAAAGGCGACCCTGGAGTTCTATGAAATCGGCAGGCTGAAACCTACCCCGCTTTCCGGCTATGAAATCAATACGGTCATTGACAGCAATGATTTTCTTTTTGACACGGAAGAAATGATTGCTTTTCTTGAGCGGCGTACGGCGGAATTGAAAAAAGACTATGAGGAGAATTTTGCCGGCAAACCATCCCGGCCGCGGGTCCTGATTACCGGCTGCCCTACCGGCGGCGTGAGGGAAAAGATCATCAGGCTGATCGAAGAATCGGGCGCTGATGTGGTGGGCTTTGAAAATTGCAGCGGACCGCGAACCATGAAGGATCTGGTGGACGAAAACAAAGATCCTTATTTGGCCCTGGCGGAAAAATATCTGCGGATCAATTGCTCGGTCATGAGCCCCAATCCGGGCAGGATCGAAGCCCTGGACGAGATGATCGATGACTACCAGGTGGATGGAGTGATCGAAGTGATCCTGCAGGCTTGTCATACGTTTGCCATTGAATCTGACCGGGTGAAAAAATTTGTTACAAACGAAAGAAATCTCCCCTATCTCTGTCTGGAAACTGATTACTCCCAGACTGACACCGGGCAGATCAGCACCAGGATCAGTGCGTTCCTGGAAATATTGGAGGGGTAGCAGCCACCGCAATGTAGGGGGGGTGACGCACAAGATTGCGCTCATGCGCTGTAGGGGAGCATAGTATGCTCCCGCCGGTAAAAGTATTTTGTAAGGAATATGTTTGCTTAGATAGATGTAAGGAGGAATTTGTAATGGCGGATTATCATCAAATGTGGTCTGATCTGGGCATGGACCTGGAAAAGCATGAAGCCCTTTGTGAAGTATTACCGGAAGCTTTTGGGGGAGTATACCTTTCTCAGGAAAATCGCCCCAAAGGAATGGATTTCTATGATTTTGTGGTATCCGAGATCCATGGTGTCAGACCGTCGGAACTGATCGCCCATCAGCAAAACGGCGGCAAGGTCTTTGGCACCTTCTGTGTCTATGTCCCGGATGAAGTGGTTTTCGCGGCCGGAGCCATCGCGACCGGTTTGTGTGGAGGTTCGCAATTCTGGGTGCCGGGCGGGGAAAAAGTACTGCCGGCCAATACCTGCCCCCTGATAAAAGCGTCAGTTGGAGCCCGGTTGGATAAGACCTGCCCGTTTTTCATGATCGCGGATATGTTTGTCGGGGAAACCACCTGCGACGGCAAGAAGAAAGCCTGGGAGATACTGGCCCAGGACGTACCTGTTCATGTTATCGATATTCCCCAGATGAAACGGGAAAAAGATATCGCCGCTTACCAGCAGGAAATTATGGATTTTATAAAAGTGGTCGAAGATTTTACCGGTAACAAGGTGACTCCGGAAGCCCTGGCCGAAAGCATCAAATTGATCAATAACAAAAGAAAGACCCTGCAGCGTATTTATAACGCCCGCAAGGCATCACCTGTTCCCATCAGCGGCAAGGATGCACTCTTGGTGACCCAGATCGCTTTCTATGATGACCCGACCCGCTGTGCGGAAATGGGCAATAAACTGGCTGATGAACTGGAAGAACGGATCGCCCGGCAGGAAGGAGTTTTCCCCGCAGATGCTCCGCGCATTTTAATCACCGGGACGCCTCTGGCCATCCCCAACTGGAAACTGCATCATATAATTGAGACGGCCGGAGCAGCGGTAGTAGTTGAAGAACTTTGTACCGGCACCCGCTATTTCGAAAACCTGGTGGATGAAAGCGCGACCACCATGGAGGGACAGGTGAGAGCCCTGGCGGAACGTTATATGAAGACCAACTGCGCTTGTTTCACACCTAATCCGGGCCGCATCGACGATATCATCCGTCTGGCCAAAGAGTATAATGTGGACGGGATCATCGATACCAATCTGCAGTTCTGTAACCTTTACTCCACGGAAAGCTACCTGGTCAAACAGAAGCTGGATGAGCTGGGTATTCCGGTTCTGCATATTGAGACCGACTACAGTGAGAATGATTTTGAACAATTAAGGACCCGGGTCGAGGCCTTTTTGGAAATACTGCGGAAGTAGGTTAGCGTTTTGGGAACAACATCTGATTATGACTGGTATATCCTTTTTCCCAACCATCATGAAGGACTGCGGCTAAACAGTGAACTAAAGCAGCGGGGGATTAAGAATACCATCGCACCGACCCCCCGGGCTGCCAGCAAAAGCTGCGGTATCTCACTGATCGTTTTGGAACAGGATCTGCCGGTCATCGATCAGGTGATCGAGGAGCAGCGCATCAATATTGAAAAAATTGTGCAGCTGCCCGCCATAAAAAATTGGAAATTCAGGGGGTGCTAATGATGAGCATAACAGTTGATGCCCGGGGATTGAATTGTCCCCAGCCAGTCATTTTGACCAAACGGGCCATGGATGAAAACAGCGGTGAAGAAATCGTGACCCTGGTAGATAATCAAACCGCATTGGAAAACGTGAGCAAACTGGCGGCCAGCCAGGGCTATGCAGTTGTGATCGAAACGGAAGGAACGGACAGCCACATTCACATGACCAAAGAGGATGCCTGCCAGTGTTTCCAAAATGCCCCGGAAAAAGACGTAGCGATTCTGATCAAATCTCAATATTTTGGGCAGGGAAACGATGAACTGGGAGAAGTTTTGATGAAGAGCTTCTTTTATACCCTGACGGAAATGGGGCCGGAGCTCAAAAACCTGATCTTCATGAATGGCGGCGTGCATCTGACCACCGAAGGATCTCCCATTCTGGAGCACCTGCAATTCCTGGAGCAAAAGGGTGTGCAGATCTTATCCTGCGGGACCTGCCTGGACTTTTTCGGCAAGAAGGATAAGCTCTTGGTGGGTCAGGTGACCAATATGTTTACCGCCACTGAAATTCTGACCACCGCAGGAAAAACACTCATTTTATAAATACCGCCTGGCATACAGGTATTAAATCCAATATAATCCCCTGCAATTCAGTTTCGCTTCTGATATGCAGGGGATCTTTTTTATAAATTATTTCGCTCATCATTGCGGTCTCGCTGTGTTGGCTTACCACTCGTTATGCAAAGTGATATTATAATATATAGTTTTTGATTAACCGGAAGGAAGAATGTATATGTACGATAATATTATTGATACGATTGGGCGGACACCGCTTGTCAGGATAAATAAGCTGAATCCCAAGCCGCACATTCCGCTGTATGCAAAGTTGGAAGGCTTCAATCCAACCGGAAGCATTAAAGACCGCATTGCCATAAAAATGATTGAGCAAGCCGAAGAAACCGGGGCTCTGGTAAAGGGTAAAACCATAATTGAACCCACCTCCGGCAATACTGGCATTGGACTGGCGATGATAGGTGCTGTAAAAGGGTATGAAGTTGAAATAGTCATGAGTGAATCGGTTTCCATCGAACGCCGCAAAATGATCCAGGCTTTCGGAGGGAAGATTACGCTGACAGATGCTTCTCTGGGCACGGACGGAGCCATCAGGAAAGCCCATGAACTTTGCCGCACTTATCCTGATAAGTACTTCATGCCCAACCAATTTTCCAATGAGTATAATAAACTGGCTCATTATTTGACCACAGCCCATGAAATCTGGGAGGAGACTGAGGGAAAGGTTACCCATTTTGTTTCCGCCCTGGGAACCTCAGGAACCATCATGGGAGTAGGAATGGGGCTTAAAAGCAAAAATCCCGCTATTCAAATTGTTGAAGCTCATCCTGTTTTAGGCCATTACATCCAGGGCCTGAAAAATATGCAGGAAGCCATAGTTCCGGAAATTTACGATGAAACCCAAATTGACCGGCGGGTAATGATTGAATCTGAAGCCGCTTTTGCCATGGCCCGGGCCATTGTTTCTCAGGAAGGCATCTTGGTGGGGATGAGCAGCGGAGCGGCTATGCTTGCCGCCCTGGAATGCATCAAGGACATTGAAGAAGGCTTTGTGGTGGTAGTGTTTCCCGATCGGGGAGAAAAATATTTAAGTACGGATTTATTTAAATAATGCCCTCAGATAAACAGCAAATAATCAAGCCCCCCGGGTCATTATGAGTTCCGAGGGGCCTCCTTTTAATTCTCCTTGCTCTTGCGGGCAGAGCTGACATTGCTCTTAAAGATCTTTCTGTACATATACCTGATGGAGAGAAGCGGGCTTTTAAACATCATTTTGGGGCCTGAATACCGCATGACTTCTTTTATCCGGTCTCTCATTTCCGGCTTGTAGCAATGAACCTGGCACTTTGAACATACCGGTTTATCATCGCCGTAAAAGCATTTGTCAATACGCTTTTCGGAATAATCGAAAAGCTTTAAACATTCAGCACACAGGTTATTTCCTTTTGTGCCATGCATTTCATGACAGTATATCGCGATCATTTTTTGTACTGTATTTGCTTCCAGTCGTCTTGAAAAAGCCATATTTCCTCCGGTATGGATCAATGGACTCCGAATGCTTCCGACCATTTATGGATCATGGCATGAAGCTCTTCGTGAACACCGTGTCCGATCACAGTTTCCTCATGTTCTTCAAAATGCTCGAATAATTGGTCTTGCTTTTCATCACTGAGTACCCTGTCTGCCATTACAAACAAGACACTGTTTTCCTTTTCAATATGATTTCTCAGCAAATCACTGTAGCCTTGGGCTGCTGCCTTGAATTTTTCCAGGTCTCCTGATTCCAGGGCTTGATCCATGGAAGCGATATAATCCCTGCCCACGCCGTGTTCATGAAGCATTACTCCTACAGGCCCGCCCTGGTTGGGAATGCCATTTGCGATCAATTCCGTGAAAAGGTGGTTTTCTTCTTTGCCATGATGGCATTTATCAGCGAAGGTTTTCAGGAAGTACACAATTTCCTTGTAATACTGAAGCATTTCAGTATCTTCCTTATCTTCGGTTGACATCATCACATCGAGAATTTTCAAAACATGCAGAATGGCATCGTGTTCTTTTCTGAGATCCTGAGTTGCTTTTCCCATGATCATAACCTTCTTTCTATTAATTATTTAAAGTATACTCGAATCGGCTCAGCCTATGCGCCCATGAACAGTGCGATATCCTCATCAACAGTACCGATTCCGGCAATTCCGAAAGTGTCCACCAGGATTTTGGCAACATTGGGGGACAGGAACCCGGGCAGAGTGGGCCCCAGATGGATGTTTTTAACGCCCAGATAGAGGAGTGCCAGGAGTACGATCACAGCCTTCTGTTCATACCAGGCGATATTGTAGGCGATGGGCAGATCGTTTACATCATCCAGGCCGAATACCTCTTTTAGTTTCAATGCGATCAGGGCCAGTGAATAGGAGTCATTGCACTGGCCGGCATCCAGTACTCTTGGAATACCGCCGATATCGCCCAGATCCAGTTTGTTATATTTATATTTGGCGCAGCCTGCGGTCAGTATCACTGTATCCATAGGAAGCTTGCGGGCAAATTCAGTGTAATACTCTCTGCTCTTCATTCTTCCGTCACATCCGGCCATGACAAAGAATTTCCTGATGGCACCGGATTTTACAGCGTCAACCACTTTATCCGCCAGGGCAAAAACCTGTTCATGGGCAAACCCGCCCACAATCGAGCCAGTTTCTATTTCTTCAGGTGCATTGAGCTTTTTGGCCATTTCAATGATCCTGGAGAAATCTTTTTTGCCGTTCTGGTCTGCTTCTATATGGTCACAGCCAGGGTATCCGGCAGCACCGGTAGTAAATATCCGGGACTGGATCTCTTCGCTTCTGGGGGGAACGATGCAGTTGGTGGTAAACAGGATCGGCCCGTTGAAGGATGCAAACTCATCCAGCTGTTTCCACCAGGCGTTGCCATAGTTACCTGCCAGGTTCTCATACTTTTTGAAAGCAGGGTAGTAGTGGGCCGGCAGCATCTCACTGTGAGTATATACGTCCACACCGGTTCCCCGGGTCTGTTCCAGCAGCTGCTCCAGATCTGTCAGGTCATGGCCTGAGATCAGAATGGCCGGATTGTTTCTTACCCCGATGTTTACCTGAGTGATTTCAGGATGCCCATATTTTGCAGTATTGGCTTCGTCCAGGAGAGCCATGGTCTTTACGCCATGTTCACCGGTCTTCATGGTCAGAGCTACCAGATCATCGGCTGTTAAGCTGTCATCCAGGGTTTTAGCCAGTGCTTCATAGGCAAAAGCATAAATGTCTGCATCTTCTTTGCCCAGATTCAGGGCATGGTGGGCATAGGCAGCCATCCCTTTTACCCCGTAGGTGATCAACTCTCTTAAGGAACGGATATCTTCATTTTTCGTAACCAGTACGCCCGCTGTGGCAGCTTTCTCCAGCATGGACTCTCTGGAACCTGCTTCAAAGGTGGCTGCATCATGTAAGTGATCTGCCTGTACATTCTTTTTCAATTCATCTCTTAAAGCCAGCAGTTTTTTGATTTCTTTTTCCAGAGCTGCTGCATCGAAATTGGCGTTGGTAATGGTCATGAATAAAGCGGTAAACACTTCATGGTTGACGTTGGGGATTTCCTTCACATCAAGATTTCCTTTTACAATTACTTCGGCGATCCCTTTGACCGTATAGATCACCAGATCCTGAAGTTTTGCCACTTCTTCGGTTTTGCCGCATACTCCCTTGATTTCACAGCCCTTTCCTTTGGCTGTTTCCTGACATTGAAAACAAAACATACTCATTAATACTGCCTCCTTTGATTATGGTTTTTATGTTTATTCGATTGCTGTAATCTGTCTTACAATTTGAATTATATTTGAAAAGTCAGGGCAGTTATGTTGCCGATGCAACATTTTGAAATGTTTCTAAGAAAAATTGCCTTTAATAAAAAAAGAAGCACCTTGCGATGCTTCCAGACCCTTTAATGCTCCAGGCTTTGATAAAGCCTGAATGTGCTTTTATGGTAATCGATCAGACCATCTTCTTTCATCCGCGATAGTTCCCTGGAAAGAGCGCTCCGGTCTGCACCCAGATATTCCGCCAGTTCCATTCTGCCCATGGGCACAGTGAATTGCAGCTTTTTGCTTTGCTGGGCCTGCCGGGATAGATAAACCAGGATTTTTTCCCGCAGGGTTTTCTTTGAGACGATCTCTACTTTCTCCATTAACTGCATATTTTTCATGGCGATCTGAATCACCATGTTGTCGATCAGCCGGTGATGAAATTGGCAGGCCTTGGTACATGAATGCAGTACCTTATCAAAGGAAAGGAACAAAATCTCACAATCCCCGGCTGCCCGGAAAGAAACGGTGCTGTTATAGGATCTGCTGCAGACAAAGGTTTCACCAAAAATTTCTTTTTCCGGGATGATGGCCAGGATGGCGGTATTTCCCCACACGTCTTCCTTCACCATCTGCACTGTCCCGTCTAAAACCACGCCGATGGAATTGATGTCATCACCGGCATGGGTGATATAATTGCCTTTTTTATAGAATCTCCCGTAGGGGTTCAGGCAGGTAAGCATGGATTCCATGTCTGCTTTATTGATATTCTGAAAAAGCGGTGCTTCATATAGTAAATCGATATATTGCTTCATGTAATTCTCCTCCCGCAGGCATTATATAATAGCCGGAGAAATGTTGCAACCGCAACAAAATGACCCCGCTTTTCCATTCGTCATTTATTCTTTTACTGCTTGAAATGTTCAGCAATCTTATCTCGGGCCTGGGCTCTTTCCAAACTGTCACCCGGTTTTCCGGCCAGTTTATCAGCCTGCTGCTTCTGGGCAAGCAGATATACTTCCAGATCGGCCTGCAGTGATTGATCATTGGTTTGTTCGTAGACCGTCAAGGCTGGAGCCACACCTGCCGGTCCGGAGCGGTATAAAATCTCTACATCAAAATTATTCAGGGTCCCTGAAAGGTAACGGTCTGCATTGTAGCGGGGTACCAGACGATCCGGATTCACCAGGCACAAAATGCAAAACATAATGATGCCGGTGCCAACTGCCAGGCGGGTAATGGAAAACTGCCATTTCTGCAGGGCGATGATCCCGCCGCAGATGACTGCCATGAAGATCATAAAGACACAGGGCAGGAGACGGCGCATGGAAAGTCCGTAAGCCCCGATGTACAAAGCCATTTTGCTGAAGGCGGTGGCAATCAGCACCAGGGTAAGAACAGCCAGCAGCGAGTTGAGGATCTTCAGGACCAAACTGGTTCTGAATTGCTTATGACTCATGATATTGGCTGCTGTCAGTACCGTCAGGTTGATGGCCGCAATTCCGCACAGCTCGAAAAACCCGCTGCGGGCATATTCAGAATATATTTCCCATCCCTCCGGCCGCTGGCCTACAAATGCGGAAAAGAAATAAGGGATCTGGCTGCCGATAAATACGATGTATAAGATACATAAAAGACCCAGAAGAATATAAACCGTAGTCATGGGAAGGACCCGAAAGGCGGAAATATTTTTTAATGTGCTGTCTTTTTCAAAGGAGTCGGTGCCTCTTTTATGAGCACTTCCGGCAACCAGGCCGAAGATGTATGCTGCAATGGGAACCGCCAGAATGAGCTGCCAGAATGTTTCCCAGAAACCCGCGCCAAAGGTGAAGCAGGCCGATATTCCTTCCACGATTTTGGCAAAACCGCCGCTGTCTGCTTCCATCAGCAAAGGAAATACCATGATCATTACGATAAAGGTCAAAAACAAACCAAGGGCTATAGAAAAAAGCTCCTTTCCGCGGGCACGTTTATTGCTGCCCAATAAAGCCAGACCTTTATACTGGCAGCCGAAATTACTGAAAGGGATCACAAACATGGCATTTAAGCCGTCCAATAGGAACAGGTCGCTGGTTTTCCCCATTATCAGCAATCCGGTGGCACAGAGGATCCAGTATAGGGCGCTGCTAAAAAGCAAGAGTCCGTGCCAGGGATCAAGGCCGTTATTGGCCCAAAGTCCATAGCTTAAACCAAGGAGTATCACGATAACCAGCCAGAACCATCCGGCCTTGGGGATCTGTACACCTTTTTTCAGCAGATACAGGGTCACTGATCCGCAATAGATAAGAGTAAATAAGGACACTCCCCAGCCTTGCCAGGAAAATAAAAGCCAGCGGGCAAAAAGAAAGCCAAGTACAAAAGCAAACAGGGCAAAATAGCTGTCTTTCAGGTCAGGTGCAAAAGGGGGCTTGCTTTTTACCGGGGGTGCCGGCGGACTTTTAGCGGAAACGGAACTGTCCGGCACTGACTCTGAAATGGAAGCTGCCTGATTTTTTTCAAGAGAAAGTTCATCCATTTAATTAAACCTCCTTAACCTTCATCCGGTCTGTATTCCAGTATATCTCCGGGCTGACAATCCAGGGCCTTGCAGATCGCCTCCATGGTTGAAAAGCGAATGGCTTTGGCCTTGCCGGTTTTAAGAATAGAGAGATTCGCCTGGCTGATACCGATTTTCTCAGCCAGTTCGCCCGAGGATATTTTCCTTTTGGCCATGATTACATCAAGATTTACTACGATTGGCATATTGCGCTCTCCTTTCCTCAAACCGTGTAGTCTGATTCATTTTGCAGTTCCACCGCCTGGGCAAAAACGTTTTTCAAAACTCGTACGATCAGGCCCATAAAAGCGGCAGCCACTGCTACGAAGAACCAGGAATTATAGTAAAACACAGACAGAAGAGCGATCACTGCTCCCAGAAAACAACTCCAGGAGATCCGCCGCAGCAGTTCAACATTTTGGTCTACAAACACCTGACCGGCATCGATCCTGCGAAGCAGAATCAGCAGGCTGTAAAGCAGATATCCGGCAGGAACAGCTCCCACGTAGATGGTTGCCATGAAAAAGGCAGCCTTTCCCTGCAGCCCGGCCTGGGAAAAGTCAATAAACCAGCGGGTCAGCCAGGGGGCAGACACTACTGCAGCAATAAGCAAACCAAAGAATACTAAAATGCAAAGCTTACTAAGAGTGATCGATTTTTCTCCATTCCACATAAGATTCTTTCCTTTCTGAAACGGGTGGGCCCACCCTTGATTATTCGCAGTATAGCAAAAAGATTATTGATATACAACATAAATTTATTGTTAAACGATAAAAAAATAAGAAAAGACACGGGGACGGTTCTTCTGTCTGCGGGTGTCGCGGAGACAAGAGGATTTAACCTCCTTTTACCGCAGACAGAAGAACCGTCCCCGTGTCTTTCCCCAGGTTCTTTCCAACTTTCAACTTTCCAACTGTCCTCTAACCCCTAGTCCCTAGTCCCTAGCCCCTAACCAACTCTCCTCAGCGTTTTTCATTTTTGATGTTCATGATCAGGGCGAAGGCGATGGTGCCGTAAGCTACAAAACTGCGGAAGTATTCGCCCAGGGCGGCGTTATTAAACAGGTTCTGCCCGGCCTGGGGGGAAACGATGAACAGGGTGTGGAAAAGGAATATGCCCAGGAGGGCATGCCTGATCTTGGCGTCTTTGATGCTGGCACCCCCGGCTAAAAGAGCGGCACAGGAAATGACATCCGTATTGAGATGGGCGGTATAAACATCGAACATGCCGATATTCTGCAAGTAGATAAGCTGGCCTAAACCGGCTAAAACCGTGGAGAGGATCATGACCTTGATCCGGACCTTGTCGGTATCGATGCCTAAAATGGCACTGGTTTCGGCAGCAGAGCCCACTGCTTTTATCTGCTGGCCGAAGCGGGTATGCAAAATATAATAAATGATGCCGGCAAACAGCAGCATGACCAGAATCATAAACAACGGAATCTCAATGCTGCCAATTTGTATCATCCACAATTTATCGATGGTATTGCGGTACATGCTCAGATCCACCGTGTTCCTCACTCCGATGCCCCGGGTGAGGATGATGTCTTGATTGGCCACCGGGATCACGGTGCCAAAGCCGACCAGGAAAATGAGCTGATAGATGCTGTTGGCGAAAAACCCGATGATGATAGTGGTGATCATTTCTTTGCCCTTGACCCGGTTCAAGATGCGGCCGATCAGATATCCGGTCAGGATGGCGATGGCTGTTCCAAATACGATGGTGAGCAGGATCCCGGGAATGCCTTCGATATTGTAAGCGATCATCACCAGTAAAGCGGTCTGTATGGACATGGCTCCTACGGTGATGGCAAAATTCAGTCCCATTCCGGCTACCACCGGGATGATCAGGGAAAGCACCAGCAGTCCGTCCCGGATAAAGCGAGTGATCACCTGGTTGGTGACAAAGCTGCCTGACTGCCCGGAAAATTGCCAGGCGGCAAAAGACAGTACCAGGAAAGCAGCGGGGACGATGTATTCACGGTTTACATAGCGGCTGGTAAACGCTTTTATCTTCATAACACACTGCGCCTCCCTTTTTCTCTGACCAGGAGAGCGTAGAGGATGATCCCATAGGTGACGAAGGTTCGTAATATCTCAGTCAGTTCAGGGATCAACAGCTCATTTGCGATGGGCACCGTCAGCAGATAGAGGGACTGCAGCAAATAGGTACCCAGTACGGCCTCGAAAACAAACGTCCTTTTGCCGCTGCTTCCGCCGATCAGGATGGCAGAGATGGCAGGGAAGGCCATGGACAAGGGGGCATCGTAAAGCTGTATGAAACCGTAGCTCTGGGTATAGATGCAGATACCCGCACCGGCGATGACTGTTGAAATGATGATGGCCGTCAGTCGGGTCCGGGCGATATCAATGCCGGAAAGTTTGGCGAAGGCTTCATTTTCACCCACAGCAATGATGGCGCGGCCGATTTTGGTCTTAAAATACCAGAAGAGAAACAGGCAGACCAGGGCAAAAAAAAGCAGCAGCCCGAAAGGGATTTCGATATCGCCCAATCTAATCACCCACAGGTTGTCCACGATATGGTTAAAATATTTCTCCAGACTGATCTTGGGTCTTAACCCCTGACCGCCAATGGGATAAAGCATTTCCCGGTTGGTGAAGGGGGCCAGGGTCCAGAAATAATTCATCAGCGGGATAAAGGAAAAGCCGATAAAGGTGCCGGCGATCTCCTCCCGGCCTTTGACCCGGTTTAATATTAAGCCATAAACCCAGCCCAGCACCAGGCAAAAGACCAGACTGAACAGAATGGCGGCAAAGAAACCATAAAACCCGGTCAGCCTGAAGTTGACTGCCACCAACATGCCCAGGAGCCCGCCGATGATCCCCACCGGCAGGCCGAAATTGAGGCCCGCCCCCACGTTGAGCATGGGGATCAGGGAAAGGACCAGGACACCGTTCATGACCAGCTTTACCAGGGATTCGTTGAAAAGTACTGCCATATCCATTTTAAGCAGCCAGGCGGCAGCTACCAGCACCAGAAGAAAGACGGTGATGATCAGCTGCGGCAGCTGGAGCCGGCGATCACGCATAGCGCACCTCTTCCTCACCCGATAAAGCCAGACCGAATTCCACTTCTGAAGCATTGGGGGATAGTATCTTAAAGACTTTTCCCTCCACCATCACGGCAATCCGGTCGCAGACCCGCTTGAGCTCATCCAGCTCACTGGATGCGATGATGATGGTGGTGCCTTGGCTGCGGTTTATTTCGATCAGCATATTAAGGATCTTTTCCTTTGCGGCAATATCAACTCCCCTGGTGGGTTCTGCCACGAATAACAGGCGGGGCTCGACGGTTAAGGCCCGGGCGATGCATACTTTCTGCTGATTGCCGCCGCTTAATTCCTTTACCTTCTGATCAGCAGAAGTACATTTAATATCGAAGTCACGTATCATTTTCTCCACATGAAGTTTTGCCTGGCGCCGATCCAGCAGACCCAGGGAATGAAACAGCGATTTTAGGCTGAATTTGCCCTTGATTTGGTTGGCAGTAAAAATAATATTTTCCTGCAGGGACTGGTCAGCCAGAATGCCAAGATTATGCCGGTCATCCGGCAGCACGTACATACCCTTAATAATATTGGCCCGGGCATTGATGCGGGCCAGTGTTTCATTTTCATATGTAACATTTCCGCTTACCGGATACATGCCCATCATGCCATAACCCAGCGCCAGTTTGCCGTGACCCGAGAGGCTGGTGAGCCCCAGGATTTCGCCCTGGTATACGCTTAAAGCCAAGTCTCTGATTTCTTCCCCCGGCATGTTTACGGAAAAGTGCTCGAAGCTTATGATCGGCCGGCGGGGAATGTTTCTTTTTTCCGCCGCGGCTTTGCTTACGATATATCCGATCATGTCCCGGGCCAAATCATTGACGGAAAAGCCGCCTTGGTCATACCGGGAAACCAATTCTCCATCCCGGAAAACACTTACCCGGTGACAGACCTGATGTATTTCTTCCAAACGGTGGGAGATGAACAGGATCCCGATCCCCCGCGCCGCCATATCCTGCAGGATCTTCAGCAGATGCATCCCGTCGTTTTTGTTCAGCACCGAGGTAGGCTCATCTAAAATCAGCAGTTTCAGATCGGTCCGGTCTATTTCCCGGGCGATCTCCACGAATTGTTTCAAATTGATGGACAGGTCCATCACTTTGATCCCGGCGTCCAGCTCAATGTCCAGCTTCTGCAGGGTCTTTTCCGCCCTGATCCGGTCCTGTCTGGTATCGACGAAGGAATAGGACCGCCCCAGCAGCCGTTCGGTTACAGCCACGGTTTTCTCCCGGCCCAGCTTGATATTTTCCGCCACCGTCATGTCCGGGATCAGGGCAAACTCCTGATGGACCATGCCGATCCCTTGCCGGATGGCTTCAGCACAGCTATGCAGGTCGATCCGGCGGCCGGCAAAATAGATCTCCCCCTGATAACCTCCGGTCTCCTCAATGACCGGGTTGCCAAACAGAATATTCATCAGGGTGGTCTTGCCGGAGCCGTTGGCTCCCACGATGCCGTGAATCTCCCCGGCTTCTACAGTCAGGTCGATATTTTTCAGGGCCGGGTTGCCATGATAGCTTTTACTTAAATTTTTGATCTGCAAAAGATTTTCCATTGACTGCTCCATAACTGGTCAAGTGCGATTGCCACTACACATTTTATACTATATCTGCTGCTGACAAAAACGTAAATAAAACAATTCAGGCTGCCCTGGTTAGAACAGCCTGAATTTTTGAGCCTTGATTATTCTAATACAGGATGGTATCCATGATCATGACGAAATAATTGTCAAATTCAGGACCATCAGCTTTGGCTTTGAATTTCGTGAAACTGACTTCAGTGCCAAAGGTATCCTTGGCGAATTGATTCAGGTTATCCGTGTTCTTATAATCAAATGAAGGATCTTCAATCATTTTCATGGCCAGTTCCACTGCATATTGGGGCATAAATACTGTTGCCGGCATGGGCCATCCGCCCAATCTGCCGGTCATGCCCGCTTCTGCTGCTTTTTCACTGATCATGCCATTGACTTTATCGAAATCCCAGGCATCTTCTTCTGAGATTTCCAGGCCCAGCACGGTTGGGTAAGCCTGCAGCGGAGTCGGGCAGCACTGCTCCATAACCATGAATTTTTCTTTGAAGGCTTCGTCGATGATCACATCATACATGGGACAATTGGAGCCGAATATATTGGTGTCAGGTCCGTATTTTGCAATTTGGCGGGGAACATCTTCCCTTAAAAATTGCAGCATGGGTCCGGTGCCATTACCGGTCTGGGGATCGGGTGTGACTACTTCCACCCACTCCATGCCGAGTTCCTGGGCGGTCTTCTGCATGGCATCCTTGCGCTGTGATATCACTTCTTTGGCCAGATGGGTGGGGAATGAATAGTGGATAATGGTTTTCGCCCCTTGTTCATGGGCTTTGGTGGCGATGGTCCGGCCTCTTCTCACCCAGTCCGTGTCCAGGTTGACGTCCACATACTTGGACATCAGGGCGGGATCGTCCCAAATGGGGGCAGTAATGGTAATGATTTCGGGTTTGGTCTCTTCGATCTTCTGCAGGGCCGGCAGCAAACCTGCCTGTCCTGATACCACGATGATGGCTTTCATCTCCGGATCATCAGCCAGGGAATTGATCTGGCTCAGTCCGGTTTCGATCTCGGTTTCAAAGTTTTCCGGCAGGGTTATGTGTTTTACGATGCCCGGATACTTTTGGGCCATATTATCCGCAGCCCTGAATTCATCTTCGCTGGTGGATAACGTAGGGGTGACGATACCGATTTTGTAAGCTTCCTTGTCGGCCGATCCCTTATCCGTGGATGCCGGCTGGCTTTTTGAGCAGCCAATCAGCATGCTCGCCATGAGAGCTAACATAAGTAATAACGCAACAACTTTTTTCAAACCTTCTCCTCCTCGCACATGTATTGAAATTATATTCAATTATATAATTAATATTATTAATTTGTCTAATAAGGTTTGGTTATACAATAAACGTTTTTGGCATAGTAAAGTGAGGCGTGAAGTGCGGGCAGACAGAGTCGTCTGCCCCTACCATCGTTTAACAATTGTTCAACCATTGCTTAACTATCGTTCAACTATCGCCTGGTTCCAACTGTCCAACTTTCCAACTGTTCCCTGACCAACTGCCCCTGACCACTGACCAACTGTCTCCTGGCCCTAGCCCCTAACCCCTAACCCATGTCCTGACTGAACAACTGACGGTTCCAACTTTCTACTTTCCAACTAATGCCCGAAGGGCTAGCACTGTCACACCCTGAGCTAGAAAATATTTCCTTTACGACCATCAGGAATCGTCATATAATTTGATTACGGTGTAAAATATTGAAAATTTAGACAATACCTTTTTAATACAAATAGATGATTGGGCAGCAATTGTATTGACGGGATAAGGAGCTTTTATGTCTCTCGCTTTTGTTTTTTCACTCATATATTTTAGTATCTGTGTTGTTTATATTCTGTTTGCTCTCTATGTAGTGTTTTTAGATATGAGAAGCAAAATCAATCGATTATTTTTCACGCTCTGTTTATTGCTGGGCATCTGGACCTTTTCTTATGCGATTGCCAATTCAGCGCCGGATCAGGAAACAGCTTTGATTTGGATGCGTGTGGCAGTCTTCGGCTGGGGGATGATGGCCGCTCTCTTTCTCCACTGTGTGTTAGCAATGACCGGGAAGGAGCAGTTTCTCAAAAACAAATGGCTTTACGTTCTTCTTTATCTGCCGGGTGCAGTCACGGTCTTTGTTTTTGGCATCAGCGGAGGCCTGGCTGCTGAACAATACCAGTTAATCAATTCTGGTGCCGGCTGGGTAAACATAGCCGATCATGGTGCGTGGCTAAGGTTCTATTACATATATGCGATCAGTTTTAGTCTGGCAGCTATATATCTGTTATGGGGCTGGCAGAAGAGGACGGAAGAGACAACCAAAAAGAAGCTGTCCCGATGGTTGATCATTTCTATTTTTGTCATGATCTTTTCGTTAGCAACAAATAATGTCCTTGGCTATAGCGGCCAACTGTCCAAACTGTATTATCTGGCAGAGAACTCAGTTTTACTCCCTGTGGCAGTGATGCTTTACGCTATCCGCAAATACCGTTTCATAGATCCGACCAAAGAGTCTATTGAACATAAACCATCGCTGCTTAAGGATGCTGACCTCCCCTTTCTATACCAGGTCATTTCGGTTGCTTTTTTTCTGGGAAGCGTTCTGCACTTTGCTGTTGCCTATTTCTTTTATCATTATTCCTTGAAGTCGGTGCTGCCCTTTAGTATTTTTCTTTTTGTTTATTGTATAATTTTTCAGTTGGTCCGCCGATTTCCGCCAAGAGCGAAGATCCAGGAAACTCTGTTTATCCTCCTGGTCAATTTGTCGATTCCGGTTATCACTTTGAAATTTATCCATATGGCCAGTATCACGGTATGGATGATCCCTATTCTATTTTTGATCTTGTCAGTGGTCTATAAGCCAGTTATGCTGAAATGGGTCGGTTTAATGATTCTATTGACCCAGCTGCTGGTCTATTTATTAGCTCCCGCTGTAACTGTACATGTGAATGCCGGAACTTATTTTACCCGCTTCGGTTTGTCTGCCATCGCTATCTGGTTGGTTTATTATGTCAACCGGCTATATCAGCAGCGTCTGGCAATCAATGAAGCCCAGATAGAATTCCAGAAGCTGATATCTCAGGTCTCCCAGGAATTTGTCAAAGCCGCCGAGCATAATATGGACGATTTGATAAATGAAATGCTGGCTGCCAGCGGCAGGTATTTCCGGGCTGATCGGGCATGGTTTAAAATGCTTTCGCCGCTGCAGGTTTGGGAATGGTGCGCTGAAGGCATTTCTCCTGCCAGAGAGTATCTGCTGAGTATAAACTCTGATGATTATCCCTGGATCATAGACACGTTAAAGCATGCTGATATGGTCTACCTGCCTGATACTGAAGCTCTGGGCCCGGAACACGAAACAGAAAAAAGTTTGCTGTATCAGCGCAGCAACAAATCATTTCTTGGCATCAAGGTAGCCGCCAAAAACGAATTGCTGGGATATTTGTGTTTCACTACTTTGTCAAAACACGTCTCCTGGCGGGAAGATCACCGGGAAATGCTTAAAATCCTGGCCAATGTCCTGACGGATATGCTGGGCAAGATCGATTCCGAAAAGGAAATCTCTTATATGGCTTATTATGACAGCCTGACGGGACTTCCTAATCGCCAGACTTTTAAAAATACCCTAAATAAAAGAATCGATACCGCCAGGTTAGGTGGAAAGATACTGGCGGTGATGTTTATTGACCTGGATTACTTTAAATCCATCAATGATACCATGGGCCACAACAAAGGAGATGAAGTTTTAAAGCTTCTGTCTGCACGTCTTGCTTCCGTTATCCGCCCAACAGACTGTATTGCCCGCTTCGGAGGGGACGAATTCCTCATCTTGCTGAACAACCTTGAAAGCAAGGAAGACATAGCAGCCATTGCTGACCGGATCATGGAGACCTTTGCCGTCCCCCTGCACATCCAGAAGCAGGAACTATTTATCACCGGCAGTGCTGGAATCGCCGTGTATCCCACCGATGGGGAGGATGCGGAGGAACTCATCAAAAATGCCGACCTGGCCATGTATGCATCCAAGGATAATGGCAAGAACCAGTATAGCTTCTGTACACGGGCGATGAAAACGGATGTGCAGCAAAATGCAACACTAACCTACAATCTTCATCGTGCACTGGAAAGAAACGAACTGCAGCTTTTTTATCAGCCTCAAATAAATGTAGCCACCGGCAGAATCATTGGGGTCGAGTCCCTGCTGCGTTGGAATCATCCGGAGCTGGGTGTGATTCACCCGAAAGTCTTTATCGGTCTGGCCGAACAAACCGGATTGATTCGTCCTATTGGACAATGGGTAATGGAAACAGCCTGCCGGCAAAATAAAAGGTGGCAGGATATGGGCATTCCGCTGCGCATGGCAGTAAATCTGTCCCTGGAACAGTTCCGCAGTCCAAAGCTGGTGAAAATGGTAGATCAGACTTTAAGAATGACCGGGCTGGATCCCGGTTGTCTGGAACTGGAGCTTACGGAAAGCATCGCCGTTAAAGAAGCCGTTTATATCATAAGCATCCTTAACAACCTTAAAAAGCTGGGCGTCATGATCGCTTTAGATGATTTTGGCACAGAATATTCCTCCCTGACGCGCTTGAAAAACCTGCCTGCGGATCGGATCAAAATTGATATGCAGTTTATCCATGGCATTGCTGAAGGCAATAAAGACGAAGCTATCGCCAAGACCATTATCCAGCTGGCCAAAAACCTGAACCTGAAGGTCCTGGCTGAAGGAGTGGAAACGGAAGCTCAGTACGAATTCTGCCGCCGCCATAATTGCGATGAGATCCAGGGGTTCTATTTCCATCGCCCCATGCCGGCAGAGGAATTGGAAATCCTGCTCCTGAAGGACTGCCAACGCTTGATTATATAACCGTCCCTTTTTTCCCCGTTTTTTATAATGTATAAGGGATGCCCAACTGCTCCCATTTATAAACTCCCATCGTGTGATAGGGGAGAAGTTCGAGTTTGACTACATTATTCATGGTTTTTACCCAGGCGTTTATTTGATCCAGACTGTGCTGATCATCGGTGAGACCAGGTATGACTACATAACGGATCCATACCGGTTTATCGATTTTGGTGAGGTAGCGGGCGAAAGCCCGGGGACGGTCGCTTTTTGCGCCGCAGATATCAGGATATTTATCCGGATCGGCGTGTTTGATGGAAAGCAGTACCAGGTCTGTATACTTAAGAAGTGCTTTTGCTTTCTCAACATCTGCATATCCGCTGGTATCGATGGCAGTATGGATATTTAAACTCTTCAGTTTCTTGAATAAAACGAGGAGAAATTCGGCCTGCAGGAGGGGCTCGCCGCCGGATGCGGTAACGCCTCCGCCGGAAGCCGTAAAATAGGGAAGATATTTTTTAATGTCTTCGGTAAGCTGGCCGGCAGTCATTCTTTGCCCGGCTCCGACACGCCAGCTGTCCGGGTTATGGCAGAATCTGCACCGCAGGGGACAGCCCTGCAGAAATATGACATACCTGATGCCGGGGCCGTCTAATGTGCCGAAGGTTTCCACTGAGTGTACATAGCCGGTATTTTCCATTCTTCCTCCTATTCTCATGGATGACAGCCACCTGTCCAACTAGTCAAGGTAACGGGAAGGTACTACCTTCCGCTACACCGCTAGGGCATAAATTATTACTAAATAGCCGTAGGGGCGGATAGTATCCGCCCGCTTCCTTATCGACGAGCTTGCGAGTCATAGTAATCATTCATTCCTCAACGGGAAGATGATATATTTTCCTACGCCTCCTCCTTTACATGCGGGTATGGAAGGTGCGGTGGATCACATCCAGCTGCTGTTCCCGGGAAAGCTTGATGAAATTTACCGCGTAACCGGATACCCGGATGGTCAATTGGGGATACTTTTCCGGGTGCCGCATGGCATCTTCCAGGGTCTCTTTTTCCAGTACATTGACATTGATATGATGGCCGCCGCTGGCAAAATACCCATCCAGGACAGCGGCCAGGTTGGTGATCCGTTCTTCCGTGCCGCGCCCCAACCCCCCGGGGACGATGGAAAAGGTATAGGAAATGCCGTCTAAAGCATATTCATAAGGCAGACGGGCGACGGAGGACATGGAAGCCAAAGCTCCCCGGTGGTCACGTCCATGCATGGGGTTGGCGCCGGGGGCAAAGGGTTCACCGATTTTTCTGCCGTCAGGGGTGCTTCCGGTTTTACGGCCATAGACTACATTGGAAGTAATGGTCAGAATGGACATGGTATGATGAGCTTTGCGGTAAGCTGGGTACTTCATCAGCTTTTTCATGAAAGTCTTCTGCACCAGGACCGCCAGGTCATCTACCCGGGGATCATTGTTGCCGAAGGTGGGGAATTCTCCTTCAACGGCAAAATCCACAGCGATGCCATGGCTGTTGCGGATTACTTTGACCCGGGCATGCCTGACAGCTGATAAAGAGTCTGTAACCACGGACAGGCCGGCGACGCCAAAGGCCATGGTACGGTGGATATGAAGGTCATGCAGGGCAAACTGCAGCCGCTCAAAATCGTATTTGTCATGCATGTAGTGGATGATGTTCATGGTGTTGACATAGATTTGCGCCAGCCATTCCAGGATCTGCTCATACTTTTCCCACAGTTCATCAAAATCCAGATATTCCGAGGTGATGGGAGCAAAACCGGGGGTAATCTGTTTGCCCAGGATCTCGTCAACACCGCCGTTGATGGCGTAGAGCAGGGCTTTGGCCAGATTGACCCGGGCGCCGAAGAACTGCATTTGTTTTCCCACCCGCATAGCCGATACGCAGCAGGCGATGGCATAGTCATCCCCCCATAGCGGGCGCATGAGGTCATCGTTTTCGTATTGGATGGAACTGGTGTCGATAGACATACGGGCACAATATCGCTTGAAGTATTTCGGGAGATGCTGTGACCAAAGCACTGTCAGGTTAGGTTCAGGAGCCGGGCCTAAGTTGGTCAGGGTGTGCAGCAGGCGGTAAGCGGTCTTTGTCACCCGGGTGCGGCCGTCCACACCCATTCCGCCCAAGGCTTCGGTTACCCATACCGGATCACCGGAAAACAGTTCATTATATTCCGGGGTGCGCAGGAATCTGATCATCCGCAGTTTCATCACCAGCTGATCGATGATTTCCTGGGCGGCAGATTCGTTAAGATCGCCTTTTTCCAGGTCCCGTTGAAAGTAAATATCCAGGAAGGCGGAGATACGTCCCAGACTCATGGCGGCACCGTTTTGTTCCTTTACGGTGCCCAGATAGGCAAAATAGATAAACTGGGCAGCTTCACGGGCATTGCGGGCCGGCAGTGTGATGTCGCAGCCATAAGCGGCTGCCATCTCTTTCAGTTCCTGCAATGCTTTGATGCCTTCCGATAATTCTTCCCGCATCTGGATCACTTCTTCATTGAAAACCGGCCGGGCAAGATTCTTTAACAGTTGGATCCGATCCTCAACTAAGAAGTCTATACCGTAAAGGGCTACCCGGCGGTAGTCGCCGATGATGCGTCCGCGCCCGTAAGCATCCGGCAGTCCGGTGATGATTCCGGCTTTACGGGCTAATCTGATTTCCGGGGTATATGCATCGAATACCCCCTGGTTATGAGTTTTGCGGTAAAGTGTGAAAGTCCGCTCCATGTCCGGGTCAGTTTCATAGCCGTAAGCCTCCAGAGCAGCATTGACCATACGGATCCCTCCTGCGGGCATGACGGCTCTTTTAAGGGGAGCATCCGTCTGCAGGCCAACGATGAGCTCCAGTTCCCGATCCACATAGCCGGGACCGTGAGAGGTGATGGAAGATACGGTTTTGGTATCGATATCTAAAACCCCGTTTTGCTGATGTTCCTGCCACATCAGAGCCTTTGCTTTTTCCCACAGTTTGAGGGTGCGTTCGGTTGGAGAACACAAAAAGGTTTCTTCTCCTTCGTAAGGTGTGTAGTTTTTATCGATAAAATCGCTGACATTGACTTCCCGGGTCCATTCTCCGGGAGTGAATCCTTCCCAGGCACTGTATTGCATAGCCGTTTCCTTTCCATTTAAGATAATCTTTTCTTAGCAGTGTGCAAATTGTCCGGGACTTATGCGAAAGGTTTTTATTAGGCAGATGGTTGGTTAGTTGGTCAGACGAGATGATGCCGGGCGAACAGGGCGGTCTACCTGACTGGATGATTTGTCCTGCAATAAGTTTATTTGGCTGACGCTTATTCATGTTAAAATATTCACAAAGTCATCACATCATGATATAATATAATCACTATAGATAGTGAGGTGGCAGGAAAAATGAACGATTTTGCACAAATTATCGGCATCAATGAAGAAAACTGCACCAACTGTCATCAGTGCATAGCCGTATGCCCTATAAAGATTTGCAGTGATGGCAGCGGTGATGTAGTCAAATTCAATAATAATTTATGCATCGGCTGTGGCCGGTGTGTTGAGGCTTGTATAAAAAGCCACGGCGGGGTGGTGGAAAAAAGCGCCCGCTATACCATTGATGATGCAGCGGAGTTTATGGAAGCGCTGCCCCATACAGAAATGGCAGCACTTATCGCCCCTTCAGCGCAAAGTAATTTTAACTTAAAGCAACTGATCACTGGTTTAAAAAAGCTGGGGATCAAGTATGTATATGATGTCTCTTTGGGGGCGGAAATGACAGTTGCACTTTATCATGATGCGATTGAGAAAGGCACAGTCAAAACGCCGCTGATAGCTACTCCATGTCCGGCGGTGGTTAAATATGTACAGATCAACCATCCCCAGTTGCTGGATCATCTGGCTCCATTCGGCAGTCCGGTCCATAACATGGCGGTTTATGTAAAGTCTTTGCACCCCGAAGCAGAAATGGTATTCTTTTCTCCCTGCGTGGAAAAAAAGCGGGAGATCGTCAACCGAAATCTTATTAAGTACAATGTGATCTATACCTCCCTGCAAGAAATTCTGCAGGATCAGAATATTGATCTTTCGGCACTGCCGGAAAGTGATTTCGATCAGTCGGTACCGGCCGGGATTGCCACCAATTTCAGCACCCCGGGCGGGTTAAAGGAATCATATCTGTTCCATTATCCTGAAACGCCAGCCAGTTCTATTGCCAGAATGGAAGGCTCGATATTGTTCCAAGGTTACCTGAGTGACCTGTCATGGGCGATCAAGAAAGGGGAGCCCGAATTACCCCTGATAGTTGATGTATTAAGCTGTGAAAAGGGATGTAACATGGGAGTCGGGTGTATCAATAAATCCATCAGCAATATTGAATATGCGGTAGCATCCCGCTCGGAACAGAGTATCAGCGATAAAGCGGTCAACCGCAAACTGGATAAATTTTTGGCGGACATCATTCAAAAACATGATTTTCATGTGGGGCCTTATGATGACTTGACTAGATTGAATACACTACGGATGCCCAACAACGAAGAATTGCAAAAAATCTATACTAAGATGCATAAGCTGCAGCCTAAAGATTTCAGAAATTGTGCAGCCTGCGGCTATAACTCCTGCCATCATATGGCTGTTGCTATTTTTAACGGTTTGAATAAAATACAAAACTGTCATTTATATCAGGAAAAAGAGCTTCTGCTCGAAAAACAGGCCATCCGTAATATGCATGAGGAACTTACCGGAGTCTTTGATACCATGTCTGACGGGGTGCTGGCACTGGACAAAGACGGAAGGGTATCCCAGTTTAACCCGGCTGCCCAGAAGATCATCGGCTATTCGGATGAAGCCTTGATCGGTGTCCACGTGGTCGATCTGTTCAGCGGCAAAGCTCCAAAAACACTAAATCTGCTGGAAACCGGGGAGGCTTTTAATGACCGGGAGATTTTATTGGATGGCTTCCGGGGCAAAATCCATGCCATGGCTTCCGGGAAACCCAGATTCGATGAAAATAATCAGCTGACCGGAGCCACCATCATACTCAGGCCCATCGACCGTGTACAGGAGTTGGTCAATGCCTATGCCGGTGCTCAGGCTTCTTTTACCTTTGATTCCATCATTGGTGAAGACAGGCAGTTAAAACGTTCTGTGGAGCTGGCCAGAAGAGCAGCGGTGAATGATTCCACAGTGCTGTTGCAAGCAGACAGCGGTACCGGAAAGGAGGTTTTTGCCCAGGCGATCCATAACGGTAGTCTGCGCCGAAATGGACCTTTCGTAGCCATCAATTGTGCGGCCATTCCCAGGGAACTGGTAGGCAGTGAACTGTTTGGCTATGTTGAAGGTGCCTTTACCGGAGCCAAGCGGGGCGGGAGACCTGGTAAATTCGAACTGGCCAATAATGGCACCCTCTTTTTGGATGAGATCGGAGACATGCCTCTGGAACAGCAGGCCATGCTGCTGCGGGCTATTCAGGAAAGGGCTATTTTAAGAGTAGGCGGTGACAGTCTGATCAATGTGGATGTGAGGATCATAGCGGCAACCAATCAGGATCTGCTGACTTTGGTAGAGGAAGGAAGATTTCGGGCTGACCTTTATTACCGGCTTAATGTCGTGCGGATCACCATTCCTGGTCTAAAAGAAAGGCCGGGAGATATAAATCTTCTTTTCAATCATTTTCTAAAGGAAATGTCACTGCGGTTCAACCGTAATGTAACATTGGTCGATCCTGCTGTGTTGAAATGCCTTGAGAACTATGACTGGCCGGGCAATATCCGTGAACTGCAGAATGTGGTGGAAAGGATCCTCTTGGTGGCAGAAGACGGACATATTACCATCGAACACCTGCCGCGGGAGATCGTCAATGAGGCGGTGGGCCATTCCCGGCAAAGATGGGGGAAAATACCTGAGCCAGTATCCGTGGCTGCAGCAGACAAAACCCTGGACCGCAACGCAAGAAAACTTTATGTTATCGAGCAGGAAAAGGAACAAATTATCAGAGCCCTGGATATGAACGGCGGCAACGTAAGCAAAGCAGCGGCCGAGCTGGGCATATCCCGCAATACCATTTACCGGAAAATGAAAAACTATAATATAGTAAATTAGCGATGTCACAAAAGTGTCACAAAAGTGACAACAGCTTAAAAGGTGGTACAAAATCGTTACACTTTTGACACAGCACCGCCTCATCATAGAAAAAACAAGAAAAATAATTTAACAGTAAAAACGCCTGTAACAAGGCGTTTTAAATTTTTTCTAAAAAATATTTTACGAAAATGAAAAGTTGGCACGCCAATTGCAACTAATAAGGACAAGAAAGTGAAATATAGCACAAGGGCGAATGAAATCTTAGAAATAACGGATCGCATCGAAAGGAGTGATCGTGAAATTGAATCTAATATCAGCTGAAACAGCGAAAAATAAAACGGCAATTTTACTGGACAGGAGGGATGAAGAAATGAGTAATGCTTATATGATCGAAAACAAATGTTACGATGAAATACTGGACATGGAAATCGCAAAGATCAACCAGATAAATGAAGTCTTAAAAGAAATGGGTCCATGCCCCCGCAGTGCAGACGAAGTCTACTCAATGAGTATCAAAGTAGTGAACTTTGTAGACAAAATTTATAGTGAAATGGCAGCGAAATATTGTGATGATCGAGCCTTGCAGGAAGAAGTGAGCAGACAGCGGGTTATCAAAAAAACGATCCGGCAATTGGCAGATCATAACCTTAACCAATTACTGGACTATTTCTACAGCCATGGCGGGCCCATCATTGAGCCTCCGGTTTCAGAACAGACAGCCAAAGAGATACAGCCGTTTTTCAGCCGGATAACAGTAAATGCGTTGACACAGATCGAAGCAGTGACAGATAGGAACCAGGCAGCCAGTCCGGCGGAGGCAGCAGAAGTAATCAGTGCAGTTACCGTAAACATGTACGAAGGCATGAGCAGATTATATGCAGGAATACCTGAAGTAAAAGAAACTTTCGAAGAATTGATGCAGCTTTATAAAAACTAAGAAACAGTAAAAGAATTGAAAGGTGGGTGTTTAATTATGAAGGAAAATGAATTAACGACTGTACAAAAAGTTGGAAAAGGGATATTATTAGTAATCGGAGCTCCGGTGGTAATGATTGGCATACTGATAGCTATATATGGGACACTGTTTGCAAGTATTATAAATTTGATCCGTAACCATGGTAAGGTTGCTAAACCCAGCCGGCCGGTTCCTGCAGAATCTGCAGAAGTTGATTTGAACCCAGGCATGGTGCCGCATATGGCCAGATAATACTTAAGATAACAATAATTTAATAATTAAATAAGAATTAAATTGGACTTGATTGTATTCCCCCCACTTCCCCCAACCCCCCCACACTCTCCCAATCAAGTCCGATTTATTTTTTTCTGCCATACCTTTCAGGGAAAAGATTTATCGGTTGGCGCAAAAATGTAAATAAGATACTATGTAGAAAAAATGAGCTGTTTAAGTGAAAGGAGCAATAAATTGCACAGTTCCTTGAAGTCCGGTGTCAGATATCTTATAATGGGGCTTTTTTTACTCCTGTATGCAGGACTCAACTTCTATCTGGGTATTCGGAGTTTAGAAGCTCTTGGCAGTTATCTTTCGACCTGGGATGTGGTTTACCGGGGATTGATCATTTTCCTGGCGTCTGCTTATTTTCTGGGCCTGGTCATCAACCGGAAGGCTCCCGGGAAGCTCAGCGATGCTTTAGTCTGGATCGGTGCCTATTATATAGGTTTCTTTTTTTATGGGCTGCTGACTGTGCTGCTGATCGATGTATTGCGCTGTATCGATAAGATAGTTCCGTTTATACCGGTGATGCTGAAAGACAAACCAGCTTTAACAGCAGGCATAGTATTGCTTTTTTTAACCGGACTTATGGTGTATGGTACTTATAACAGCCGCCGGCCGGTCTTGCGGAAGTATCGCCTTGATGTGCCTGGCCACGATCTGCGGCTAAAAAATTTAAAGGCGGTTCTGGTGTCTGACGTACACCTGGGGAATATTGTCGGCAGAAAACGCCTGACGGGGCTGGTCAGGAAAATCAATCAACGCCAGGCTGATGTTGTGCTGCTGGCAGGAGATGTAATCGACGGTGATGCCAGACCCTTTGTTCAACATGATATGGCTGGCTTGCTGCGTCAGATCAAAAGCAGGTACGGGGTACTGGCTGTTTTAGGCAATCACGAATATTTAGGGGGACAGTATAAAGAAATGATTTCAGCTCTGCAGGCTTCGGGAGTTACGGTTTTGCGTGATGAATCAGTGCTGCTCCAGGATAGTTTATATATTATCGGGCGGGATGACAAATACAGCCGGAACCGCAGAAAATTGGCAGAACTCATGCCGGAACCGGGAAATCACCTGCCGGTTCTGATCCTGGATCATAATCCGGCTGATATTCAAGAAGCGGCCAGTAATGGTGCGGACTTGCAGTTTTCCGGCCACACCCATACCGGGCAGATCTGGCCGCTTAACTTCATTACTGCCAAAATTTTTGCCACCGACTGGGGTTATTTGCGCCAGGGTAAATTGCAGGTGATCGTATCCAATGGCTACGCTACCTGGGGACCGCCGATACGCATCGGAAACCGCCCTGAGCTGGTGGAAATTATAATCAGATTTCGATAAACTTTTTCCGGGTCAATGCTTAAGTATTTATTTGTGAAATTAGTTGCAAACTATTTACAGGTCGGTTATTATTATTGTAACAACCCTGCTAATAAGGTGTACGGCTGAATTAAAGGGGTCAACATTGGAATCATGTGTGACCGCTTGCTCAAGCCGGGTAAGCGGTTTGTTTTATCTTTGGGAACAATGAGAAGGGAGCAAACTCATGGAAAAAAGATTAGGATTTGTGGGGATCGTGATCGAGGATCGTTCGGTGGCACCACAGGTAAATGCAATCTTAAGCGATCATGCCGAAATGATTATTGGACGCATGGGACTTCCAAATCAGGCGGAAAAGGCTGCCATAATATCTTTGATCGTGGACGGCACCACTGATGAGATAGGAGCTATGACAGGAAAATTAGGGAACCTTAAACATGTGACAGTAAAGAGCGCCCTGACTAAAAACAATTAATGAAATCGGTTACCAGTAAGATCAATTTAACTGAAGTATTCATCAACACGGCGGTGGGAAAATGAAAGCACTGATCGATCAACTGGCACAAAGCCACATATTGACCCGGGAAGAACTGATGAGGCTCATCGAAAATCGCAATCCCGAACTGGATCAGTATCTGTTTGCCAAGGCGGATGCTGTCCGCCGCGAGATCTATGGCAATGACATATATATCCGCGGATTGATCGAACTGTCCAATTACTGTAAAAATGACTGTTATTATTGCGGGATCAGACGGAGCAACAAAAATGCAGCCCGTTACCGGCTTACCCTTGAGCAGGTGCTTGATTGCTGTAAAGCCGGATATGAGCTGGGGTTTCGCACTTTTGTCCTGCAGGGAGGGGAAGACCCTTATTTTACCGATGAACGGCTCAGTGAGATGATCAGTGCCATTAAAAGCAGGTATCCCGATTGTGCTTTGACCTTATCCATGGGTGAAAAGAGCTATGCCAGCTATCTGTCCTATTTTAATGCGGGAGCGGACCGGTATTTACTGCGTCACGAAACCGCTGATGCAACGCATTATGGGAAATTGCACCCTGATTCCATGACGCTGTCGACCCGCAGGCAATGCCTGTATGATCTGAAAAAGATCGGCTTTCAAGTGGGGTGTGGTTTTATGGTCGGGTCTCCGTATCAAACTGTGGAAAATCTGGCCGCAGATCTGCTGTTTATCAAGGAGTTTGATCCTGAGATGGTGGGGATCGGCCCCTTTATTCCCCATCGCGATACGCCTTTTGCCGGAGAGCCTGCTGGAACCCTGGAAATGACACTTTTCATGCTGGGGCTGGTCCGTCTGCTGGTTCCCCATGTCCTGCTGCCGGCGACCACAGCCTTGGGGACCATAGATCCGCAGGGGAGGGAACTGGGGATCTTAGCCGGCGCCAATGTTGTTATGCCCAATTTATCGCCCCAGGAGGTCAGGAATAAGTATTTGCTTTATGACAACAAGCTCAACACCGGCGTGGAAGCCTCAGAAGGCATTGACAGCTTAAAGAAAAGTATGGAGAGAATCAGCTATCGCATCGTGATCGACCGCGGAGATTATAAGTCCAGCAGGTAAAATGCTCATGATCCATAAAAGGTCTGATCTGAAAGGAAGTAACATTATGTACGATCCGAAATCACCCAAAGCAGAAGAATTTATAGCTCATGAAGAAGTAATGGATACCCTTCATTATGCGCAGCAGAATAAGTGCAATGCAGCATTGATCGGCAGCATCCTGGAAAAGGCTCGCTTAAAAAAAGGTTTGTCCCACCGGGAAGCGGCTGTTTTACTGGATTGTGATATCGAGGAGAAAAACCAGGAAATATATCAGCTGGCGGAACAACTGAAGAAAGATATTTACGGCAACCGGATCGTAATGTTTGCGCCTTTATATCTGTCCAATTACTGTGTAAACGGGTGTGTTTACTGCCCATACCATTTGAAGAATAAACATATTGCCCGGAAAAAACTGACCCAGGAGGATATCCGCCGCGAGGTAACCGCGCTGCAGGATATGGGGCACAAGCGTCTGGCCATTGAAGCCGGTGAACATCCGACCATGAATCCTATTGAATATATTCTGGAATCCATCGAAACTATTTACAGCGTTAAGCATAAGAATGGTTCCATCCGCCGGGTCAATGTCAATATTGCTGCCACTACGGTGGAAAACTATAAGAAACTGAAAGATGCAGGAATCGGCACCTATATTTTATTCCAGGAAACCTATCATAAGGAAAACTATGAAAAATTACATCCCACCGGTCCGAAACATGATTACGCCTGGCATACTGAGGCCATGGACCGTGCCATGCAGGGCGGCATTGATGATGTAGGACTGGGGGTACTGTTCGGGCTGGAATCATATCGTTATGAGTTTACGGCGCTTTTAATGCATGCGGAACATTTGGAAGCAGTCTTCGGTGTTGGGCCCCATACCATAAGTGTTCCCAGGATTCGCCATGCCGATGATATTGACGCCGATGCTTTTAAAAACGGCATCGATGATGATACATTTGCCAAACTGGTGGCTTGTATACGTATTGCGGTTCCCTATACCGGCATGATCGTTTCCACCCGTGAAAGCCAGAAGTGCAGAGAACGAGTCCTGCACCTGGGTGTTTCCCAGATCAGCGGTGGGTCCCGCACCAGTGTAGGGGGATATGTAGAACCGGAACCCGAGGAAGAAAAATCGGAACAGTTTGATGTGAATGATACGAGGACTCTGGATCAGGTGGTCTTATGGTTAATGAAACTCGGCTATATTCCCAGCTTCTGCACGGCCTGCTACCGGGAAGGCAGGACCGGAGACCGGTTTATGAGTCTGGCAAAAAACGGGCAAATCCAAAACTGCTGCCACCCCAATGCGCTTATGACCTTAAAAGAATATTTGGAGGATTACGCTTCCGCAGAAACCAAAGAGGTCGGGGAGCTTTTGATCGCTGATGAGATAAACAATATTCCCAATGAAAAGATCAGGACCATTGCTGAGAAAAACCTGGGTGAGATCGCCAAAGGCCAGCGTGATTTCAGATTCTAATCAGGAGGACAGATATATGACCAGTTTAAACGAGACACCCAAAGGGATGCGGGTTGCCATTGCCTTTTTAGGCCGGCGCAATGCCGGTAAATCTTCGGTGCTCAACGCCCTGGCAGGATATGATCTGGCCATCGTATCTGATATTGCCGGCACCACTACGGACCCGGTAAATAAGAACATTGAGATCAATCCGCTGGGGCCTTGTGTGGTCATTGATACAGCCGGGATCGATGATGTAGGGGAATTAGGGGAGAAACGCCGGGGGAAGACCCGGGAAGTGATCAAAGATGCTGATGTAGGGCTGATCATTATCGGTGACGGTAAATGGACTTCCTTTGAAGAAGAAATACTTACCAGTCTGCAAGCCAAGTCCAAGCCGGTGATCGTTGTACTGAACAAGACCGACTGCTGTCCTGCGGAAGAAGCCCTAAAAGCCGTTAAAGAGCGGGGGCTTGATTATGTTATGACTTCGACAGTCACCATGGACGGGATAAAAGAACTCAAAGAAAAGATTCGAGCTTTAAGAAATGTTCCCGGGCTGGATTCGCCTTCCCTGTTGGGGGATCTGATCAAGGCGGGGGATATTGTGATACTGGTAGTCCCCATCGACACGGGAGCTCCAAAAGGAAGACTGATCCTGCCGCAGGTCCAAACCATCCGCGATATACTGGATAACCAGGCAGGGGCCTTGGTGGTTAAGGAAACCGAGTTGACCGGTGCCTTAAAGAAATTAGCGGAACCTCCGGCGTTAATCATCACTGATTCCCAGGTGGTCCGTCAGGTAGCCGCAGCGGTTCCGGAAACCGTGCCTTTGACTACTTTCTCAACGATATTTTCCCGTTTCAAAGGAGATCTGCGGCAGCTGGTGGAAGGGGTAAAAACAATTGACAAACTGCAGGACGGGGATCTGATCCTGATCGCTGAAGCCTGTACCCATCATGCTATGTCTGATGATATCGGCCGGGTCAAGATCCCGCGCTGGATGGAAAATTACACCGGCAAAAAACTGCAATTCACGGTTGCCGCCGGGCCTTCTTTTCCGGATGACATTGAAAAGTACAGCCTGATTCTGCAATGCGGCGGCTGTACCATCAGCCGCACCGCCTATCTCAATCGTCTGGAAACGGCTGCAGATAAAGGAATACCTATTACCAATTACGGAGTCGCCATTTCCTATATACAGGGAGTTCTGCCCCGGATCATCCGACCCTTTCCTGAGGTAAAGAAACTGGATTAACGTTTACGTGCAACCCATTCACCTCGCACCTCAATATATTTGGTCAGTTAGTTAGGGGACAGGGAAACGTGGAAGTCTTGGCTGAGAATACATAAGGGCGGCTATTAGCCGCCCGCTCCCGTTAATAAATATGATCTCTACAGCCGGACGCTTAATACGCGCCCATGCAGCGCACGAGCAATGAAGCTCCTCACGCCTCACGCCTCACTATAAATTGGAAGCAACAAAATCCCAGTTGACCAGATTCCAGAATTTTTCTACATAACTGGCCCGGGCATTGCGGTAATCAATGTAATAGGCATGTTCCCAAACATCGCAGGTCAGCAAAGGTTTCTTATTCTCCGTCAATGGATTGCCGGCATTGCTGGTGCTGATGATTTCCAGTTTGCCTTCAGCATTTTTCACCAGCCATGCCCAGCCGGATCCGAAGGTGCCCACCGCAGTTGCGGAGAATTTTTCCTTAAAAACGTCAAAGGAACCAAATGCTTCATTGATGGCTTCTGCCAGTTTGCCGGCAGGTTCGCCGCCAGCCTTGGGGGCCAGACAGTTCCAATAAAAGGTGTGATTATACACCTGGGCAGCATTATTAAAAATACCGCCGCTGGATTTCTTAATAATCTCTTCCAAAGGGAGATTTTCAAATTCAGTACCCACGATCAACTTATTCAGATTGGTAACATAGGTCTGATGATGTTTGCCATAATGATATTCGATGGTCTCTTTGGAGATCACCGGCTCCAAAGCGTCGTTACTGTAGGGAAGAGCGGGTAATTGATGTTCCATATCTGATCCTCCATTTCTTTTGTAGTTAAGTAAATTTTACTATTTGCCAATGTTTAACACAAGCAGTTGTCAGGAAGGATCGGGCTTTTCATTCGGCGTAACGCCCGGGGCATTTCTGTTAACAGGAAGGGAATGTAATTGTAACCGAGCAAGTGAAAGATTCGCCCTGCGCTGCCGTATCATAGGTAATAAAAAAATATGGGAGGCAGCCAGATGAAAAAGGGACTGACATTTTTATTGATTATTCTTTTGCTGCTGGTTTTTCAGGGATCTGCAGCTGCAGAAAACCGTACCTGTGATTTTACAGATACCAAAGGACATTGGGGCGAACAGGAGATAAAGATGGCCTGTCAGAATGGTTTGCTGGCCGGCACCGGTCAGAATGAACAGGGGGAAAGCATGTTTTCTCCTGATACTCAGGTCACACGCGCCCAGTTGGGAGTATGGCTGGCGAAAACCTTTGCGCTGGATTATGGTCAGCTTCGCTTTATAAAAGCGCCGGTGGCGGGGGATTATTTCTGGGATGTGGAAAACGATGCCTGGTATGCTGATGCAGTCATGCTGTGTGCCATAAACGATATTTTTACTGCCGGGCGGGAACTGCATCCGGATGAGTGTGTAACCCGCATAGAAGTGGCCCGCTCAATTACCAGAGCTTTTAAGGCCAAAGAGATCAATGTGCCCATGATCATGCTGATGCCCCATTTCGCAGATATGGAGGGACTCCCCCAGGAAGATGTCAATGCCATCGTCTTTGTAAACAATACCGGGATCATGACCGGAGACAAAGACATGTTTCGTCCCCATGATTATTTGACCAGAGCTGAATTAGCCCGCATTGCCAACCGCTGTTATGAATTGGTCAAAATGAATTCTCCCATGGGGGAACCAACAGATTTCTCACTGCAAATCGGAGTAGAGGAGATCCAGACCAGCACCGATTATCTGGAAACTGATGCACAGATTCCGGTTATCAGCGGTATGAAAAATGAGGCCGCCCAGCAACAGATCAATCAACAATTTCAGCAAGTGGTGGCAGATTACCAGACCGATTTGACTGCGCAGGCGGTTGAGTACAAACAGAATGCTGAGGAGATGGGTTTTCCGTACCACCAATTCCAACTGTATACCCGCTGCGGGCCGTATTTTGAAAACGGCAAGATCCTCAGCCTATATGTGGATTATTATGCTTATAGCGGCGGGGCCCACGGTATGACGGACCGGCGGGCTTATAACTATGATGCTGCAACCGGCAAGGTTCTGCAATTAAAGGATCTCTTCGTGCCCGGCTATGCATACAAGCCGTTGATCGATGCGGCCATCAGCGGGGAGATCAATCGGCGCCCTATGGATTTCTTCGAGGGCGAAATGGGATTCCAGGGGATATCTGACCAGCAAAATTTCTATCTGCAAAATGGCAGTCTGATCATTTATTTCAATCAATACGAGATCGCACCTTATGCTGCAGGGATCCAGGAATTCCGTATCCCCCTGCAGGATTTTAACAAAGGGCTGGTTCCGGAACTGGAACTAACAGACTGAACAAATGAAAACCTCCCTATGACAGCAAGAAAGCTTGCTGCACTATATTGCGCCGGATGCAGCATAAAGTTTACAATATAGGGGAAGCTTTTAAAGTTTTACTTGCGATCAAAAGGAGGTTTTTTCATGGAATTTTTTGAACTTGTCAAGAAACGCCAATCAGTCAGATCATATAAACCTGATGCGGTGAGTCGTGAAGATATCATGAAGATTTTAGATGCTGCCAATTTTGCACCTTCGGGACAGAATCAGCAACAGTGGGAATTTATCGTAGCGACCGGCAAGACCAAGGAAAAGCTGGGAGAAAGTTACGGGAAAATCGGGGAAGCCTATGCATCTCAGTGGGATGAACCGGCGAAAAGTGATTTTATCAATTATGCCCGCACTTATGGCGGAGCCCCGGTGGTGCTGGTGGTTACTGTTACTGCCAGCAAGAATCCGTCTACCCGGAGAATGCATCTGGAAAGCGGCAGTGCGGCCATGCAGAATATCATGCTGGCAGCCCGGGATCTGGGGCTGGGAACCTGCTGGATGACCGGGCCTTTAAATGATGAAGCGGCCTTGAGAGAAATTCTAAATGTTGGTGACGATCGTGAAATAGTAGCTGTTACTCCCCTGGGCTACCCCACAGCTTGGCCTCCTATGCGGGAACGCCTTGATCCTGATCTGACCCGGAAAGTACATTGGCTGGATTAAATTAGCTTAAATCAGTATAGATCAAGTGTCAAACCCTGGAGAAATACTCCGGGGTTATTTCTTTTTCAGATTATTGCCGCGAACGATCCGCCACATGACCAGGGCGATGAACAGGGCTGCCCCGACGATGATCAGAGTTATGATAGTCATTTCCATAATAACGGCAAACATTTCATGTCTCCTTTCAAGTCAGCTGTACATGCTGGATGATTTCGGCAAAAGACTTTAAATACCTGTTATTCCATAAAAAAAGAGGCTGATCACAGCCTCCCAGACCGTTAAAAAAGGCTGATTGCTTCCTTGATTGTATCGCCAGCGATACATTGTAGTGCCCTTGGGTGCGGCGTTGACCTGGGAAGCCCGTTCAATCGACATACCTCATGTATGCCTCAATCACGAGCTTCCCGGTCGCCTTGCTCTCAACCTTTTTTACTCGCTCTGGCAGTGAGGTGATTATACCCACAGCCACTGCCAAAATCGCATATGCTACAGCAATATTTCCAGGTCGCTTAACGGATAAGCGGCGCAGGAGTGGATATATCCAGCCTCTTTATCTGATTTCCTCAGCAGGGCATTTTCGGGCTGATATACTTTCCCGCTTACCATTTTCACTCTGCATAGACTGCATTCACCTGAGCGGCAGCAGTTTTCCACCACGATCCCCGATCTTTCCAGGGATACCAGCAATGGCTCGGAGGCCTTGGCGGGAATGGCTCTGCCGTTTAATAATTTGACCTGAAAAACCTTATCAGCAGGGACTTCCTTTGGCCAGGCCGATTCCTGGGTTATTTGAGCGGGAGTGCCGAATACTTCCTGGCGGATACGGCGGCGGGGAACATTTAATTTTTGCAGTTCCGGCAGGCAGAATTCATACATGGCCTGGGGACCGCACAAATAAAAGGTTTTACCGGTTACATCACCCACCCGCTCTTTGATCAGTGTTGCATCCAGTAACCCTGTCAGTCCGGTATAATCGTCTTCAGGATCTGAAATGACCAGATCATAAGTGAAATTGTTATGACGGGCGGCGCGGAGCAGCAATTCTTCATGAAAGATGGCTTCTTCTGCTTTGCGGCAGCCGTACAGCAGATGGATCTTGCGGCCCAAATTGCGGTCAGTCACTTCCCGGATCATGCTGGCAAAGGGAGTGATGCCGCTGCCACCGGCTAAAAATACCAGATCCTGGCCATGGAAAAGGGGATTATAGTACAGATGCCCTGCAGGACCGGTAGATTCCAGAATATCTCCCACCTGCACCTGATCCAGCAGGTAATCAGAGACAAAACCTTCTGCAATGCGTCTCACGGTAAGATCGTAGTATGCTGTCTGATTGGGCGGGGAAGAAATACTGTAAGGTCTTCCGGTTTTAATTCCGCCGATCTCCACCAGCAAATTGATATATTGTCCCGCCTGAAAAGGAGGCAGATAACCTTCGGCAGCTGTCAGCCGCAATGTGGTTGAGGAAGGGGTTTCAGCAAATTTTTCCGACACCCGCAGCTTGAGCCGGCGGGGGTGCAGCCTTTCTGCGGCTTCCATCCATTTCCCCCGTTGAATGGTGTAATCGATGCCATATTTACGACAGATCTCAATTTCTCTGGCAATTTCCTGATAGCCTTCGATTTTTTCACGTTCACTCTTTTTCATCTTTGCACCTCCTCTTTGGCCCGCATATTTTTGATCACCTGTCTGGCGGCAGCACTGCCGGAGCTCAGAGTGGGCTGGAAGCCGCCTGAACCTGACCAGGCACCGACAAAATAAAGGCCTTTAATCGGAGATTTGGGAGAAAGAAACATATTGGAATCTTTGGCGTATTGATCAAAACCATAAATGGCTCCGCCGGGAGTGCGCAGAAAACGCATATGGGTCAAAGGTGTAGCTACTTCGATTTCTTCTATATGTTCCCGGAAACCGGGGAAAACAGCTTCCACCTGATTAAGCAGCTGATCAGCTACGGCATATTTTTTCTCATAATATTGATGGGGGGGCAATTCCAGCCATGGTTCGGCATATTTCAAATCCACAATAGCGATCTGCGAAGTCCCGGGCGGCGAAGCATCCGGATCAGATAAATTATAGCAGGACAGGAGAACGTAATCGTCGCTGCTATCTATTTGATGGAAATTAGCGAAAATCTGGTCGGGATCAGTTCCGCTGCCAATAAAATTAGTAGTCTCATTGATCCCTACCACGGCCGGGTCACAATCCAGCCCAACATAAAGGGTCAGGGATGACGGGCCGACGGTGCTTCCTCCAAGAATTTTAAACTGCTCTTCCGGTACATGCTGCGGGTCGATCATTTCAGTATAAACCGTAAGGGTGGAAGCGTTGGATATCACATAACCGGTCTCGATGGTTTCTCCGTCTTCGGTGACCACTCCGGTGACCTGACCGTTATCCACCAGGATTTTTTTGGCGCCGCAGTTGAAACGGACGGTGCCGCCTGCGGCCAGGAACTGGTCAAGGATAGCGGTAGACAAAGCCTGGGAGCCGCCTTTCAAATGTCCGGGCTTTAATTCGATATAGGCGAACAGCAGCATGGCCAGATCAGCAAAGGTCAAGCTGCTGGGCGGAACCCCTACGTAACCCCAGTAGGTTGAGATCACCAGCTTGAGCAGCGGATCGGTAAAGCATTCATCCAGCACCTCCTGAGAACTTTTCAAGGCATATTTGAAATAGGCAGGATAATTTTCCGGGGTGGGTTCTGCATCCCGGTAAGTGGAAAGAAACTGAATGCAGAATTGATAAACCAGATCAAAAAAAGTGCTTATGTTTTCCTTTTCCGTAGGGAAATACTCCTGTAAAGTTTTGATGCAGGCTTCCCGGTCGGCTTTTAAAGTAATGTCTATTTTGCCCGGAATCACTAAACGATATAGATTTTCCATGGCGATCCATTCCAGTTTATCGACTACACCCAGCCGGTCAAGAACACTGTAAAGGGGACCCGGTATGTCTTTTGACCCCAGGCCGCTCAATTGGTGCAGGGCTACTTCAAATTCAAACCGGCCGCGGCGAAAACTGGTGGCACAGCCCCCGGGCATATTATGCCTTTCCAGCAGCAGGGTCCTGACTCCTTTTTGTGCCAGACTGCAGGCTGCAGTCAGACCGCCATTGCCTGCTCCAATCACGACAACATCATAATCAGCCATTTTATCTCTCCTTTCTTATTTATCTTTATCCTTTGTTGCCTGGTCCGCTTTTGCCAAACCACTCCCTTTCTCATCAGGATATAGATCTTGTTCCAATTTCTCGTACCAGTTGATCAGAAATTGATAGAAATCCTGCCCAAAATGCAGGGTGGTCAGTTGAAAATTATCGACTTTTTTGGCCTGCTTTTTTTCGATGGCTTGAAGACTGCTGTTCAGTTCCTGCAGTTGCTCAATATGCTGAGAGATGATTTCCCGTAATTCATCAGGAGCCAGATTATGGGCGAAAAACAGCCTGATCAGCATTTCATATTTAAACATAAAAGGTTTTAAGGGGGCTTTGAGCCAAACGGAAAATACTTCATTTCCTTCGGGGGTGATCTCATAGATTTTTTTGAAACGGCCGTTTTCCACCAGCTCCCTGGCCACTACCAGACCGCTGGCTTCACAGCGATTCAGTGCAGGATAGAGGCTGCCGTCACTTACATTGGAGAAAAAGGCGGTGCTGTTTTGCATGGCTTTTTTGATTTCATAGCCAGTCATGGGCTTGATTGTCAGCATCCCCAGGATAAGGTGCTCCAACATTTATAATCACTCGTTTCGAGATATATCTGATAAAATGATATTAAAGGCATTTTTGGTTGTCAAGAAAAAATGCTGCTGTCCTTAAAATCTCCATATACAGGGTATTAATTCAGAGGATCAAAAATTGCTTTCAAAAATTAAAGAAATAAGTATTTTCAATATCATATAGTTTATAATAATAATATCTATAAATATAATATCAGCGATTATAGTATGAAATGGAGGAAAGATTATGGAAAAAGAATGGCTCAAGGATTTCGATGCAGATGTTGAAAAATGGCGTCATACATGGGAATCGCGTCTGGACCCGGAAATTCCCAGGCATTTTGAGTATCCGGAGTATCCGCTGAAATGGTGGTTCAACAAATGGGCTGAAGAAACACCGGACAAACCTTACCTTCTATTGGGTGACATATCACTGCCGTACGGAATATGCAATGATATGAGCCGGCGCATAGCCAATGCACTGCTGGATCTGGGCGTCGTCAAAGGTGACCGGGTCGCGATCATGGCTCCCAATGTTCCTCAATACGTGATGGCACTGCAGGCCTTGTTTAAAACCGGTATGATCGAAGTGCCTGCAAATCCCCTCTATACTGTTCCCGAACTGGCTCATCAGTTTAAGGACAGCGGTACAGAAACAGTTATTGTTATGGCGATGTTTGCCTCCAAGGCTATAGAACTGCTAAAAGATCCTGCTTCACCAGTTAAAAGAGTCATCTACTTCCAGGTTCCCAGTGGACCGGTGGAAGTGGAAAAGGGCGAAGGCATTTACGATATGAACGAATTGATCGGCAAGGCCAGCAATGCAGAACCAGACATAGAAGTTACTGCCGATGATATTGCCCGCCTGCAATATACCGGCGGAACCACAGGAGTTCCCAAAGGCTGCGTATTAACGAACCGGATGGTCATTTCCCAGGGGATCAGGACTTCGGTGGTCAGTGCCAAAGGTTTTACGGTGGTAGCCAAGGAAGATTACCGCACGCTAGGAGCGATTCCATTAAATCATGTCTATGGATTTAATTTCAATATCAGCGTTAATCTTTATACCGGGGGCAGTATGGTTTTGGTACCGGTTCCCTCACCGGATAACCTGCTGGCGGCTATTCTTAAAAACAGTCCCACGATTTTTGCAGCCGTACCGGCCATGATCATTGGGTTGATCAATCATCCTGATATCGCATCTGCTGATATAAGTTCACTGAAAGGGATGTTCTGCGGATCAGCGCCACTGGCGGTTGAAACCCTGAAAAAGTTTGAAGAACTTACCGGCGGACATATCATTGAGGGATATGGTTTATCGGAAACGGTGAATATCATTACAGCCAATTCCTTTACCAATCGCAAATACGGAAGCTGCGGCCTGGTCTGGCCGGATACTGATTTATTGATCGTTGATGCCGAAACGGGTACAAAAGTAATGCCCAGAGGTGAATTCGGAGAAATCATCTCCCGTGGTCCACAGGTGATCAGTGAATATTGGCAGAACCCGAAAGAGACAGCAATGGCGGTTCGGGATGGCTGGCTTTACACCGGAGACATTGGTTATATAGATGAAGATGGATTTGTTTTTATTGTGGACCGGAAAAAAGACATCATCATCTGCAGTGGTTTCAATGTATATCCCCGGGATGTAGAGGAAGTTCTCTTTGCCCATCCCAAAATTCTGGAAGCAACGGTTATCGGGGTTCCTGATGAAAAACGCGGGGAAACGGTCAAAGCTTTTGTGGTTGTAAAACCGGGAGAAACACTGACTGCGGAAGACGTGAAAAACCATTGCCGTGCCAGTCTGGCGCCTTATAAGGTGCCGACTATTGTTGAATTTATGGAGGCTATACCCAGAACGACAGTCGGCAAAGCAGATAAGAAAGCTCTGCAAGCCAGATAATACCAGACCGTCAAAAAAACTAAATCTCATCGTTACATCACAAGCCCCGCCGGGTCAACGTACCTAAGTACGCCTCAACCAGCGGGGCTTGCTCGCGCCTCGATCTTTACTTTTTTTGTTCGGTCTGGCAGCTTTTAAGCGTAGCCGCGAGCGTTCAAGGCCGTCAAAAAAACTAAATCTCATCGTTACATCACAAGCCCCGCCGGGTCAACGTACCTAAGTACGCCTCAACCAGCGGGCCTTGCTCGCGCCTTTGCTGTTTTTGTCCGGACCGGCAGTTTATTTGACAAACCGGGTATTATTATTGATCGATATCCTCGGGTCTGACCACTGAATAAAGACCATAGGCGCCATCCAGGTTCAGTACGGTAAAACCGTGCTGACGCAGGATTCTTTCGGCAATATAGCTGCGCAAGCCGGCTTGACAACTGACAATGTATGGCCGATCAGGATCAAGTTCATTCAGGCGGCTGCGCAAGTCATCCAGAGGGATATTGATGGAATCTTGGATGAAACCGCTTTTGCGTTCCACCGCCATACGGACATCGATGAGCTGATAACCTTCCGCCATTTTCTCCCGCAATTCATACCACTGTATCGTGTGGGTAATTCCTTCCATGACATTTAGGGCTGCATATCCAACCATGTTGACCGGATCTTTGGCGGAGCCGAAAGGCGGTGCATAAGCCAGTTCAAGCTCTGGCAGCTCATTGGCTTTCAGTCCGGCTTTGATGGCAGTTGCCAGTACATCGATCCGTTTATCGACACCTTCACCGCCTACTGCCTGTGCGCCATAGATCTCACCAGTTTCCGGATGGAAAAGCAGTTTGATCAGCATCCATTGTGCGCCGGGATAATAAGTTGCATGGCTGTTGCCGGCAACATGAACACAGGAATAGGTTTTATCCGCCTGTCGTAATTGACGTTCATTTAATCCGGTTGATGCGGCAGTCAATTTAAATACTCTGACGATGGCCGTACCCAGACTGCCGGTATTGATCCGGTCCATTCCACTAATGACATCAGCTGCCTGACGTCCATGACGGTTGGCAGGAGAAGCCAGGGCGATCAAGGCATCTTCACCGGTGACAGTTTGTTTGACAATAATAGCATCGCCTACGGCATAGATGTCTTTCAGGTTGGTTTCGTAGTGCTGGTTGACAATAATTCCGCCACGCTGGCCAACCGCTATTCCGGCTGCCTGTGCCAGGCCCGTGTCCGGCGCTACCCCGACTGACATCAAGGTTAGCTCGCTGGCAAACGATTCACCGTTATCCAAAACCACGGTCTTGCCTTTATCACGGAAAGCCACTGCTGCAGTTCCAGTTATGACACGAACGCCCTGCCGGATCAGCTCCAACTCGACGAAAGCTGCCATCTCCTCATCCAGTGGAGGCAGGACCTGGGGAGCTTTTTCAATCAGGATGACACGGATCCCTCTTTTCGTCAGGTTTTCCGCCATCTCCAGTCCAATGAAGCCGGCACCAATGACAACAGCCCGCTTGGGCTTATGCTGATCAATATAAGCGGTGATTTTGTCCACATCCGGAATATTTCGCAAGGTAAACAGGTTCTCTGCTTCTTCCAGACCCTCAGCGGGAGGAATAATTGCTTTGGCACCGGGGGACAAAACCAGCTTGTCATACGTTAAATCGTATGTATCGGCTCCGCTTCTGACTGTGACTGTTTTTGCTTCCGCATTGATGGCGATCGCTTCACTGTATGGCCGCACGTCCAGTTTAAAACGGGCATGCAGTGATTGCGGTGTCTGTACCAGCAGCGCTTCACGGTTTTTGATCTCACCGCCTGTATAATAGGGGAGTCCGCAGTTGGCAAAAGACACATAGGGGCCTTTTTCCAAAATGATAATTTCTGCATCTTCGTTTAAACGCCTAAGCCGGGTGGCAGCAGACATTCCTCCTGCAACACCACCGATTATAACAATTCTCATATTGAAACCTCCCATCAATGGATGTCTGACTATTACTCCGCTTATTTGCCATGATATCATGACGGGATTTCTTTGCAAACCAATATGCCTGAAAGGTATTTTTATCTATGGCGATAGTTGCATTATCAATAAAAACGGAAACTTGAACAACTGCTCATATAATTGTTGACAGCTGGAGCATCGGGGCCATAAAATATATATGAACAATTATTCAATTAATCAAATGATTGATTGTAAGAGGTGATACTGAATGGCTAAAAAAGATCAAATGATTGAGAAATGTGACTGCGATGTGATCCATGATGACATCGTAGAGCAGGTGAAAGAGAAAATGCCAGAGGAAGAGTTGTTATACGATTTGGCTGAACTGTTTAAGGTTTTTGGCGATTCGACCAGGATCAAGATCCTTTGGGCATTGGATACAGCAGAGATGTGCGTCTGTGATATTGCCTATCTGCTCAACATGACTCAATCAGCCATTTCGCATCAATTGCGGGTTTTAAAGCAGGCAAAACTGGTCAAAAACAGGAGAGAGGGCAAGGTCATATTTTACTCACTGGATGACGAACACATAAAACAAATATTTGAATTGGGGCTAGTTCATATTTCAGAGGAAGAATGAGTTTTGGGGGATTGATGATGAAAAGACCGGGTGGAGCAGTCGCTATAGTAAAAGATGAACCAATCAATGACAGTGCACCGGAAATGATAGTCCTTGAAGGAGCAGCAGAGTTAAACCAAACCGGGAACAGCACAGAATCTGCTTATAAAACCGTATATATACTGGAGGGAATAGGGTGTGTCTCTTGTGCCTCGCAGATGGAATCCGAAATAAAAAGGCTGGCGGGTGTCAGCTATGCTTCGGTAGATTTTGCTACCAAAAAACTTGCTTTGGAAACCGATGGGCAGGTCAGCATTCCGAAGGTTTATGAAAAGATAGTCAGTATCGTTAAAAGGATTGAACCAGGGGTCGAAGTTGTTTCTGCTGATGCTGCCCGGTACGGGAAAGAAGAGCTTTTTGCACATTCATATGGAGAAGATGAATTTAGCTTAAAGAAACAGGGAGTAAAGCTTATTATTGGCGGAGCTTTATTTGCAGCAGGAGTGATTTTTACCTTCCCGGCGGGATGGGAACTTACCGTATTTCTGCTGAGCTATTTCATTGCGGGCGGCAGTGTCATTTGGCGGGCAGTCCAAGGCATCACACAGAGGCAGGTATTCAGCGAGAATTTTCTGATGACTGTTGCTACTATCGGAGCGTTTGCCATAGGAGCTTATTCCGAGGGGGCAGCGGTCATGCTGTTCTATTTGATCGGTGAAATGTTTCAGGACAAGGCGGTGGACCACTCGCGGAAATCCATCAGTGCATTGATGGATATCAGACCCGATTATGCCAATCTGAAAATCGGCGAAGAGTTCAAAAAGGTATCACCGGAAGAGGTGGCATGCGGTGATTTGATCGTGGTAAAACCGGGAGAAAGAATTCCCCTGGACGGTAAAGTCATTGAAGGAAGATCCATGGTCGATACATCGGCTCTGACAGGTGAATCTGTACCGCGGGAACTGGAACCCGGAAGTGAAGCACTCAGTGGATTTATAAATAATAATGGCGTTTTAACCATTGAAGTGACCAAAGAATACAGTGAATCGACGGTAGCCAAGATCCTGGATCTGGTCGAAAATGCCAGCAGCAGAAAAGCGCCTACTGAAGATTTTATAACCAAGTTTGCCGCATATTATACGCCGGCGGTAGTATTTGGAGCATTAGCCCTGGCGGTAATCCCGCCGCTGGTTATTGAGGGGGCTGTTTTTTCAGATTGGATATACAGGGCGCTGATCTTCTTGGTTATTTCCTGCCCCTGTGCCTTGGTAATTTCCATTCCCCTGGGATTTTTCGGCGGTATTGGCGGAGCCTCCAAGAGGGGGATAATGGTAAAAGGCAGCAACTATCTGGAAGCGTTAAACAATGTTGAAACCGTGGTTTTCGATAAGACCGGTACTTTAACCAAAGGTGTGTTTAAAGTTACTGAAACACAGCCGCAAAATAATTTTACCCAGGCAGAGCTTATCGAATATGCGGCTTACGCAGAAAGCTATTCCAACCATCCCATTGCGCTTTCAATCGCTGAAGCTTACGATGCTGAAATTGATAAGAACCGGATCGGGCATTATGAGGAGATCCCAGGACAGGGTATCAAGGTGACCATCGACGGCACCCTGGTACTGGCCGGTAACAGCAGATTGATGCACGCGGAAAACATAAAGTTCAGTGAAGCAGATACGCTGGGAACAGTGATCCATGTCGCGATCGGTCAGGTGTATGCCGGGTATATCGTGATCGCAGATGAAATAAAAGAAGATGCCGCTGATGCCATCAAAGAATTAAAGGCACTGGGCTTAAAGAAAACAGTCATGCTCACCGGGGATAATAAAGTCATTGGAGACAGAATCGGGCAGCAGCTGGGACTGGATGAAGTTTATTCGGAATTATTGCCGGCTGACAAAGTTGACAAACTGGAAGTGCTGGAAAACCAAAAATCCCGTAAGGGCAAGGTCGTTTTTGTCGGTGACGGGCTCAATGATGCCCCGGTATTGGCAAGAGCTGACATCGGAATGGCCATGGGCGGAATTGGATCAGATGCGGCCATTGAAGCTGCAGATGTGGTGATCATGAATGATGAACCATCCAGTGTGGCAACTGCTATAAAGGTTGCCCGCCGGACCAGGACCATCGTTGTCCAGAATATTATATTCGCCTTGGGTGTCAAAGCAATATTTATGGCGTTGGGTGCGATAGGAATAGCCACCATGTGGGAAGCAGTATTTGCTGATGTGGGAGTAGCTGTGATCGCCATATTAAACTCCATAAGGGTCATCAATACCAAAAACTTGTAGTGTGTCCGGCATAAAAGGGTGCCCTAATAAAGCGGGCACCCTTTTTTAAATGTTTATAAAGTTATTTAGATCAGATTGCGGCGCCGGGCTTCAAATTCCAGTTCATCCCGGAAATCCGGATGGGCAACGCTGATAATGTTTCTCACCCTTTGCCGGACTGACTGGCCTTTAATTTTAGCGGTACCATACTCGGTTATGACATAATCAGCACAGGAGCGGGGTGTGGTGATAATGCCCCCGGGCGTGATCTGGGGTGCGATTTTGGATATCATCTGCCCGCCGCTGCTCCTGGGAGTAGCAGTGGAAGTAGTGGCAATGATAGAAACGCCTCCCTTGGACTGGAAGGCTCCGTCCACAAAGTCCAACTGCCCACCCGGATGGGTATACTGTTTATAACCCATGGACTCGGAACAAATTTGCCCGGTCAGATCTACCTGCAGGCAGGCATTGATGGAGACCAGGTTATCATTTTTGCCTATATTATGTGGGTTATTCACAAAATCCACCGGATAAAACTCGACTCCCGGATTATCATCGATCCAGTCATAGAGCTTACGGGTGCCCATGGCGAAAGTAAAAATGGAGCGATAGGGCATAAATGTTTTGCGGCGGTTGGTGATTATTTCTGCTTCCCACAAGTTGATCATGGTATCACAGGCCATTTCTGAATGGACCCCCAGATCCTGCACATGAGTATCAAGAAATGCCTGGGCTACAGCATTAGGTATACTGCCGATTCCCAACTGGATCGTTGAGCCGTCCTTTACAAATTCTGCACAATAGCGTCCGATCAGTTCTTCTTCCGGTGTCATAGGCGGTGTGTCAGGTAAAACAGCCAGATCCTGATCCTGTTCTACCAGGGCAGTGATCTCTGAGATATGCAGGTAATTCATACCACGGCTCCGGGGCACCTGGTTATTGACCTGGGCCAGAACCATATAGCGGTCGTCTCCCTCGCGGCGTTTCTTCGCTGCATTCTTGGCAATGGCCAGGGTGGCATCCGCTCCGACACCCAGGCAGAAGTAACCGTGTTTGTCCATGGGTGTAACCAGAACCATGGCTACATGCATCGGGCGGAAGTTTTCATCAGTATAAATCTTTGGCAATTCGCAAAAACGATTGGGTGTCATGGTGAATTCGCCGCTGACCACCAATTCACGGCTCACCGAAGGATAACCGCAGTCCACACGGATGTTGGTCTCCCTCCCCAACTTGCGCCAGGTGTTTTGCGGGTGTATATCCACAATGTGATTGATGGAAATGTTTTCTACTTCCGGTTCCCGCGCCACCAGCGCATCGACCAGGGCCAGCGGGACCGGTACCGCAATTCCGATCCATACTTCGGTATTATTCTTCACCATTTTTACTGCCTGTTCAGCAGACATTAACCTTTTCTTATACATCTCCTTTAAATCCAAACCTATCTCTCCCCCTCCAGGAAAATTATCTTTTAACCCTCGACTACTATTGGCCATCGTTCATCATGATTGACCAACTGACTCCCCAAACATAAAGATTTTGGAATGATTATAAAATTCTAAAAGATTCTACATAATCCTGCAATGTATTTGACTTTTTCCCAAATAATCTGTAAAGGACTTTGGACATAGTTTAGCGAATAAATGAAATATTCTGACCTGACTTTTCGGAATAATGGAAATGAGGAGGGATTTTAGTGGAAAAACCATGGTTAAAAGACTTTGAAGAAGATCTGCAAAAATGGCGTCCGCTATGGGAAAGGCATTATGATGAAGGCGTACCAAAGAATTTCGACTATCCTGATTATCCATTGAAATGGTGGTTCAACAAATGGGCGGAGGAACATCCGCAGAAACCATATATCTTAATGGGGGATTTTGCCATGAGCTATGGGGACGCCAACAATATGGCCCGCCGCATAGCCAATGCCCTCCTTGATCTGGGGGTGAAGAAGGGCGACCGGGTGGCTATTATGGCTCCCAATGTACCGCAATATGTTCTTGCATTGCAGGCACTTTTTAAAATCGGTGCCATCGAAGTACCCACCAATCCTTTATATACCGTCCCTGAACTGGATCTGCAGTTTAAGGACAGCGGGACGGAAACTGTAATCGTTATGGCTATGTTTGCCGCGAAGGCTATCGAGATCATGAAAGATCCTGATTCCCCGGTCAAAAGAGTGATCAGTTTCCAGGTGCCCAGCGGCACAGTCGAAGTAGAACAGGGGGAAGGCATCTACGATTTTAATCAGCTGGTCATGGCAGCCAGTGACAAGGAACCGGAAATAGAAGTATTCGCAGATGACATAGCCCGCCTGCAATATACGGGCGGAACTACCGGCATCCCCAAAGGCTGCGTTTTGACCAATGCGATTATTTTTTCCCAGGCCAACCGTACTTCTACCTGGACCTCCGGAGGGTTTAAACTGATCCCCAAAGAAGAGATGCGTACCCTGTGCGCCATTCCGTTAAACCATATTTACGGGTTTAACGCCAATGTCAATATATGCCTGTTTACCGGTGGAACCATCGTTTTAGTGGCAGTGCCGACTCCGGACAATCTGTTGGAAGCGATCACCCGGCATAAACCCAATTTGTGGGCCGCGGTTCCGGCCATGATCATTGGTCTCAATAATCATCCCAAGATTGCAGAAGCTGATATCACCTCCCTGAAAGGGATCTTCTGCGGATCAGCTCCGCTGGCGGTGGAGACCATGAATGAATTCGAAAGACTTACCGGCGGACGAATTCTGGAAGGGTACGGTATGTCGGAAACCGTTAATATCCTGACCGTAAATCCGGTATTTACCATCAGAAAAGTTGGCAGCTGCGGCATCGTATGGCCGGACACCGACCTGGTGGTGGTGGATGTGGAGACCGGCACCAAGGTGATGCCCAGAGGAGAACTGGGTGAACTCATAGGGCGCGGGCCGCAAATCATGAAAGAGTATTGGAACAATCCGGAAGAAACAGCTAATGTTTTGCGGGACGGATGGTTATATACCGGGGATATTGTCAGGATCGATGAAGACGGATTCGTATTTATTGTGGACCGTAAAAAAGACATGATCTTATGCAGCGGCTTTAACGTTTATCCGCGGGATATCGATGAAGTGCTGTATGCCCATCCAAAAGTTCTTGAGGCTTGTACTGTAGGTGTCCCTGATCCCAAACGGGGTGAGACGGCAAAAGCATTTGTGGTGGTAAAACCAGGCGAGAGTTTGACCAAAGAGGAAGTGATCGAACATTGCCGCAAGAGCCTGGCCCCCTACAAAGTGCCCACTTTAGTGGAGTTCGTAGATGCCATCCCGCGGACTGCGGTGGGTAAACCTGATCGCAAAGTATTACAGGCCAGAGGATAAAAATTACGGACGTATGATTTGATCACAAAAGAACTGCTCATCAATTTATGGTGAGCAGTTATCATGATGCGATTAAAAAAATTAAAAAAAGTATGCAAATTATTTTCCAATATGTTATAATACTTTCAGTCGTAAAAGACAAAAGCAGATCTTAATAAACCTGTCGGGGGAGCGTACACCAGGTTGCTTGACCGGCAAAAGAAGGTTCACTAAGATATGTAGTCGGGCGTACCAGAGTTGCCCGGTTACAAACTAGTGACGGGTTCTCTTTAATGAGAACCTGCATCATTAGAGAAAATTAACATCCCATCACTGTTTCAGGTGATGGGATTTTTAATTACGGGTAAAAATCTATTGCTGGGGGGCAGGAACATGCCGGTGTTTGATTATGGACAGCAAGAGGTAGAGCACCTTATCAGGCGGGATAAAAAACTGGGCGAAGCCATAAAGAGAATCGGGAGGCTTGAAAGGGAAGTGATCCCGGATCTGTTTACTGCGCTGATTAATAGTATCGTCAGCCAGCAGATCTCCTCCAAAGCCGCGCTGACAGTCTGGAACCGTCTGCAAAATAAGCTTGGGGATATAAATGCCAGGACCATCTATGAAGCTTCTCCTGATGTAATACAGGAATGCGGCCTTTCTATCCGCAAAGTCGGTTATATGAAAGGCATCGCCGAAGCGGTTTTACAAAATGAATTGGATCTATCAGCTTTAAGCCATCTGCCGGATCAGGAAATCATTGTACAATTATCGCAGTTAAAGGGAGTAGGGGTCTGGACTGCTGAAATGCTGCTGATATTTTCGCTGCAGCGGCCGGATGTTGTCAGTTGGGGAGACCAGGGGATCCGCCGGGGCATGATGAACTTATATGGCCTAAATAACCTTGGCAAAGAACAGTTTGACAGTTACCGTAAGCGTTACTCCCCATATGGGTCGGTTGCGTCGTTATATCTTTGGGAAATTGCCCGGGAAAATTAGCGGGGAAAGGCAATAATAACGATGGATCATCCGCTGCTCGAGCGCGGAATACCCTGATAAAAAGGATTATTTAAAGAACATTATGACAAAACCAGAGTGAAGAAGAATTTTTTGAATAAACGATTTAGTTTGACTACGGAAATAACGATATAAATTAATTGGAATATTAAATAAATTGCAACATTAAATAAATTGGTATATTTTAAAGGATTTCTTATTAATATTGCGAATCTTAATTGATAAAATCGTTAATATCAATACAATAATTAAATATGCTCCGAGCCTTATTGCCTAAAGATTATCCATGGTATAAGGCCGATAGGGGTAAACGGGAAACGGTTTGCCCTTCTTTTGAAAAGGAGTTGAGTTAGCTATATAATTTGGCGAAAGTATTTTGCCTTATATCTAAAACACAAAGCAAAAAACTCCTGACCTGACAGGAGTTTTTTTATTTCCGAATTTTCATGGCGTTTAGTTTTATTTCATTAGCCAAGTATCCAGGGTTATATCGATACAAGACTAAACAATTGGTTGTTTCATAATATAGATCACAGATGATTGATTACAGCATATTTCTTATTACATATATCAAAGGAGCCGAATGAATATGCAAGCTGTAGAAAAGAAACAATGGGATGGGCTGATGCCTTTTCTGCTTGTCGTTTTATTCTTTGCCTTTTTCTTTTCCCTGCTGACAACTGCGCCTGCTTATGCTGCCGGACAAGGGCTTGTCATTTCAGGGCCGGGACTGAATAATCCGGAACCTGTAACGATTACACAGGACCAGCTATGTGGCTTGGAGCCATTGCCGCCGGATATTCAGACCATATATGGCAAGGAATATTTAGAACAACATGATGAATGGTACAGTACAATCAACACCTGGCCCACCAAGAGTTGGTATAGGGGCAAAGGTGTCAGGTTGAATGATCTGCTTGCGGCAGTTGGAGGTCTTAATGATCAGGCTGCACAAATAAGGTTTACTTCGGCAGATGGATTTGTGGCTGCCTTTTCTTTGCAAGATGTTTTAGGAGATAACAGATATAGATTCCCGCATTTTATGGACACAGGCCTGGCTGGCCATCTAATTGGTGATGCATCAGAGGCAGAGCCGGTTGACACGATCATTGCCTACTTGATTGGTTCTGGTCAAACTGTAGATGAAATCATGATAGACAGTTGGCTGAGCGGTGGAGATGCTAACCTTCTTATGTTCGGTCAACAAGCAGTGACCCAGCAGACCAATGCCAGATTTGTGAAATACTTAAAAAAGATTGAAGTACTCACTGATCCCATGCCTCAATGGGACGAACCTACTGCCTCAGTGGTGCCGGGAGAAGTTCCGTCAGGAACCAGAGTGGAGCTGAAAAGCGCATTTAATGATGAGGATAAAGTCCATTATACCTTGGATGGCAGTGATCCAACCATAGAAAGCCCCATGTATAACTGGATTGCCAGCCGCTGGTGGTCTTCACGGGCCGATGAGCTGGAAGAAATCAACCGTCCCATTGAAATAACCAAAGATACTATTATTAAGGCTTTTGTTACCGGCCCCGGCAGAGCAGACAGCGAAATCGCTGTTTTTGAGTATACTGTTTCAAACCCATCAGTTTCTCCTATCTCTATAGATCAGAATAATCCGGTCAATGCAATTTTAAACCAGGAGTATAACGGTCATACCTTTGCAGCAGCAGGCGGGGTAGCGCCATATACCTTTGCTATTACTGAGGGAGCGCTTCCGGAGGGGATGACTTTAACCGGGGCAACTCTGGAAGGTGCACCTACCGAAAGCGGCACCTTTACCTTTACGCTAACTGTAACTGATGGTGCGGAACCGGCAAATTCAGTAAGCCATGAATTTACCTTGATTGTTAATGAAGAACTCTTAACTCCTCCAACCTTGACCAGCGATAATTCTGGCAACACTGTGGGTAACGCCATAGAACTGACTTTTGAAAATGATGAGAGCTGGTGCCAGGCCATAACTGATGTGACGGTAAATGGAACCTCTATTGCCGGCAAATATAACATTGGTACTGGTGTAATTACTATCAATGCTGGTGTATTTACTGCTGCAGGCGACTACGCAATTCAGGTTATTGCTGCCGGTTATCTTAATGCCGTAATAAACCAGAGGATCATTGGAGGTGGAGGCACTTCTAACCCGCCAGTCGGGGACATTGTATTAAAAATATATGGAGACGGGGTGACGACTCCCCGTGAGTTTACCCAGTCTCAATTGCACGATATGCGTCAGTATCAGGATGTTTACAGCTGCATTAATACCTGGCCCTCCAAGAGGTGGTATGTTGGGGAAGGTATAAAATTAAGTGAGTTGTTGAACTCAGCCGGAATGAAAGGAAATGCTCAACAGATAAAATTTTATTCCAATGATGGTTATTACAAGACCTTTACAGTTCAAGAACTGCTGGAAGATGAGCGTTATCGTTTTCCTAAATTTAAAAGCGGCAATAGTGATGCCGATGGGCATATTAAGGGATCTTCATCAGGTGCAGTGCGAGTCGATACAATCCTTGCCCTGAAAAGTGCTGAGGGGACTGATAATCCAGCTTATATGAATGACAGCGATTCTTTGCTGCTGATGCTGGGTCAGCGGGCAGTTACTGAACAGACCGGTCCCCAATTTGTAAAATACATCAATGAAATTGAAGTACTAACTTCTTCTCCGAGCAGATGGGATAAGCCAACGGCAGTTCCGGCGGGGGGGACCGTTGCATCTGGAACGGCAGTAGAACTGCATAGTACTTTTGATGATGAGGATAAGGTTTACTATACTCTTGACGGCAGTATCCCCGATATGGATAGTCAAATGTATAACGTGGTAGCCAAAAGGTGGTGGTCATCAAGAGGGGAAGCAACCGTAAAAGAGATCAATAAGCCTGTTTTGCTGACTGCAGACACTACCATAAAAGCGATAACCATAGGCCCAGGCAAGTTGAGCAGTGATGTAGCCGAGTTCACCTACAAGGTAACAGGAACGGTCATTAATACCAGTGGTCAGATACGACCCAATGAAGGGGGAAAGGTAAGCCTGGGCGAGGAAGTCATTATTGATATACCAGACGGCGCCTTAACTGGAAGCGGACTTCTGGAAGTAAAAATCGAGCGGGTAAGTGAGCCTCCGACTGCGCCGTTAGGATATAGAATTCAGGGCGGTGTTTATGAGTTTAGCGTAGACGGAGACACCAGTTACAGCTTTAGCAAACCTGTTACTGTCAAACTGAGATTTACTGCGATGGAATTGGGCCCTGAGGAGACGCCGGTTGTTTACTATTATGATCAGGTAGAAAAGCAATGGATCGGGATCGATGGTGAAGTGTCCGGCGACTACGTCAGTGTTCAAATAGATCACTTTGCGATGCTTGCTGTTATGATTACAGAGGCTGCAGAAGTTGCAGAGGACGATAAAGTGGAAGTTGAGTTAACGGATATCAGCGGGCACTGGGCCGAAGCCAATATAAAAGAAATGGTTGCTCTGGGAGCTGTAAGCGGTTATCCGGATGACACCTTCAGACCAGATCATAATATTACCAGAGCGGAATTCACCTCCATTCTCGTAAAAGCATTTGATCTCAAATCCCAGAACAAAAAAGAATTTACTGATACATTGGATCACTGGGCGAAAGAGCACATAAGGACAGCAGCCAGCCATGGCATTGTGACAGGCTATGGTGACAACCGTTTTGGGCCTGATGAATATATTACGCGGGAGCAAATGGCTCTCATGATTGTGCAGGCGGCTAAGTTGACTCCGGTTTTAGAATCAACACCTTTCACGGACGACAGCGAAATCGCTGTCTGGGCCAGAGGGGCTGTAGCAACAGCTGTGAAGAACGGAATTATAAATGGATATCCTGATAACACTGTTCGGCCTCAGGGAAATGCTACCAGGGCGGAAGCTGTTACAGTTATCGTGAATACCCTGGATATCACGGGAACGGAAACTGGCATGAATTAGATTTATGATCCTTAAATTTTATATTGAATAAAGGTTATGATCTTCTTCCCGCAGTTTCGCTTACTTCGATGGATAAGCCTACGGGTATGGATGAAACCAGGATGATTGATATGAATTGCCTGGAGGGCAGGTGAGGTTGCACATGGCTGCACATTTTGCCGGGTTAAAAATTAAGAAACCCCTGTTGTTAATAATTGCATCGCTTTTATTAATGATTCCAATGACCCTGATATCTCCTGATTTTGCTGCAGCCGGGGCAGCAGATACCATTGAGATCACTGGGGAGGGTGTAGCTAATCCGCTTATTTTATCCTTGCATCAATTGGAAGCGATGCAGCAATTTGAGCACGTATACAGTACCATTAATACCTGGCCCACCAAGCGCTGGTATACAGCAAGAGGGGTGAGCCTTAGAGAATTACTCACCCAGGCAGAAATTAAGGATAATGCTACCCTGGTCAAGTTCATATCCAGTGATGGTTATGATGTAACCCTTACCGTTAAAGAATTAATTGAAGATAAACGTTACTATTATCCGGGTTTAATGGATAATCATCCAACCGACGGGAGCATTCCCGGTTCTCCTGAAGGTGCCGAAGAGGTGGAACCCATTCTGGCTCTGGTCAGTGCTGAGGGAAGTGATGACCCGGCGGCCATGAACGACCGGGACGCACTTTTGCTGGTATTGGGGCAGAGAGCTGTAACAGAACAGACCAATCAATTGTTTTTAAAATACATAAGCAAAATTGAAGTGCTCACTGCTCAACCCGAAAAATGGGATAGCCCGAAAGCCAATATTCCTGACGGTATGGTTTTACCAGTGGGAACTGAGATCGAACTAAGCAACAAAAATAACAATGAGGATAAGATCTACTACACAACTGATGGCAGTACTCCGACGATCAATAGTCCCATGTTTAACTGGAGCGCAAGTCGCTGGCAGGATCAACGCAGTGATGTGAAAGACGTAAACAAACCCATATATGTGGAAAAAGACACGATCATAAAAATGATCACCATAGGCCCTGGAAAACTGGACAGTGAAGTGGTCACATTTAAATTTACCGCCGATATGAGCGGCAAGGCAGTTGACCCAACCAAGGTTCCCGGGGGACCGCCCATCGAAGTTACCCTTGATAAAAATAGAATCGATCTGCCGGTGGGAAGCTCTTTTCGCCTGGAGGCCACTGTGACTCCCTTTAATGCCACGAACAAGGATTTAACCTGGAGTTCCGGTGATACCAGGGTTGCCACAGTAGATAATCGCGGATTGGTTACAGTTGTCGGTCCAGGTACGACTGTCATTACTGTCACTACCGCAGACGGTAAATATCAAGCCGCCTGTATTGTGAACGGTCCGGATGAGGAAGAAGATGAGGAAGTGAATCTGGCAGCCAATAACTCACAGCAATCCCCCGGGGAGCCTGTGGCGGAACAATTTCCGGAGCCGAAACCGGAGGCGGATTCTGTTCCGGGTGTGAGTGCTTCTGCAGAGGCAAACCTTCCTCCCGAATCTGACATACCGGAGGAACGGGCCCAATACCTGGCTAAGAAAAATGAACTTGCTGCAGATTTCAATGCTGACATGGCAATACAACAGCCGGAATATGAAAATTGGCAGATCTTCGAAATGTCGGCAGATACCATACCTCTGCCGTTAAAAGAAGCTCAGGACCGGATGAAGCTTTATACAACCTTGATGTTAATGGTATTCTTGCTTTCAGGAGCTGGCAATAAATATGCGCAATATACAAAGGAGCGATTATAAAATATGACCATCTTACTACCCTTAAAAGAAATCATGCATGCTATCTCATCTGGTCTGCTGATACCTACCATTGCCGTACTCTTATTCATGTTGGCATTGTCTGTGGTGGAATTAGGCGGACTACTGGTAGAAGCCTTTACCGAACGACGCAAAATGAAGGTAAACATCCCGGAATTAATAAATGTGTTTAAGGAAAAGAGTGCCGCAGAAATCATGAAGCACGTTGAAGACAGTCGATTATTCAGGCGCCAGAAGGCAGCCATCAGAGAACTTCTTAAAAACCAAGATCTGTCTGCTGTTTCTTCGCAGGCATTGGCGCGGCGGTTGCTGGCTGAGGAGGAATTGAATTATGTACGAATCACAAATCGAACTGATCTGGTAACCCGTCTGGGTCCCATGCTGGGTTTGATGGCAACCCTGATTCCCTTAGGGCCTGGCCTGATCGCTTTAGGCGAGGGGGATCCTAAAGGACTGGCGGATGCTTTACTGACTGCCTTTGATGCTACAGTAACCGGTTTGGCTGCCGGGGGTATTGCATTTGCAGTCTCAAGATTGCGCAAAAGATGGTATGAGGATTATTTGAGCAACCTGGAAACATTGATGGAGAGTCTGCTGGAGGTGTTGGAACGTGAACGGAGGATTGAGGAGAAATAGTCGCTGGCGGCATGAAGAAATCAATCCCCTGGAAGGCGCTATAAATATTGTTGATGCAATGCTGGTTTTCGCCTGTGGATTAATGCTGGCTCTGGCTATTAACTGGGATGTTGATTTTGGTATGAGGCAGAAAGTAAATCTGGAACAAGGGCGGGAGATGACTGATGTTCCTGAGATACGTGAAGACCTGATCGAGACTCAGGGGCAAGGTGAGCTTTACGAAAGAATGGGAACGGTTTACAAAGACCCTGCAACCGGCCAGTTATTTATGCTGACTGACTGATAATGAGTTAAATATTTAGTTGACTTTGGTAAACTAATAGATTTCCGCTGGAAAGGGGGTGTTTCTATATGATGACCAGAGCAAAAAAATGTTTTTATGGTTTTACAATTGTTTTAATGAGTATTTTGCTGCTGTCTGGTGCTTTTTGCCTGACACTGCCCGATCAAGCGTCAGCTGCATCAGACTCACTGCAAATTACCGGTGATGGGGTAAACAATCCTTTAACATTAACATTGGATGAACTTAAGCAAATGGAGCAGCACCAGTATGTATACAGCTGCATTAATACCTGGCCTACTAAAAAGTGGTATGTTGGCGAGGGTGTGAAACTCTTTGACCTGCTTAGGAAAGCGGAAATGAACGATGAGGCTAAACTGCTGAAGTTCTCCTCAGCCGACGGATATACTGTCACGATGACAGTTAAAGAGCTATTTGAGGATAAACGTTATTGCTTCCCCAATTTCAAATCCGGCAATGATAGTGATGGACATTTACCCGGTGACCCCTCGGCGAAGGTGGAAGTGGAGCCAATTGTTGGGCTGCTTACCGTAGAAGGCAGCGATGATCCCAATTATATGAATGATTTAAATTCACTGCTGCTGATGCTGGGTCAGCGCACCGTTACCGAGCAGACCGGTAATTTGTTTGTGAAATATCTGAGCAAAATCGAGGTGCTTACCATTGAGCCCGAGAAATGGGATGCTCCTCAGGCAAATCCTGACAGCGGTATTGTTCCTCCGGGAACCATGGTGGCTTTAAGTAATATACACAGTGATGATGACAAGATCCATTACACTACAGACGGTAGTATTCCTACCATGAACAGCCCGGTATATAACTGGATCGCCAGCAGATGGTGGGCAGCCCGGGCAGATGTTTTAGGCACGATCAATCATCCTTTAGGGCCGATCAATGAGGGTACAACTATTAAAGCGATCACTATCGGCCCCGGGAAACTGGATAGTGATGTGGTTACCTTTACCTATAAGATTGCTGATCAATCTTCAGTTACTTCAGGACTGAACATTAATCTTACCATCGGTATGAAGGAAGCTCTTATCAACGGTGTTTCGTATACTCTGGATGCAGAACCTTACATAAATGCTGAAGCCGGTCGTACCTTGATCCCGGTGCGTTTTGTCAGTGAAGCATTAGGTGCTGAAGTGGACTGGGAACCTGAAACCAGCAAGGTAATGATTACCTATGGCGAAAAAGAAATCATTCTTATTATTGGTTCTACCTCAGTTCAGGTCAATGGAGAAAAACAGAGCATTGACTGTGCCCCGGTAATCTTACCGCCCGGTCGTACTTTTGTACCTTTAAGGTTTGTAAGTGAAACTTTGGAAGCGGAGGTGATATTTGACCCAAGTAATAGTCAGATAACTATTACCAGATAAAAAAATATTGCTCCGAGCCTGTTATACCTAAGGGTAATTCTATGGTTAACAGGCCGGTAGGGTGCACCGGGAAACAAGTGTGCCTCCCATGTTGGAAAGGAGCCTGAATCGGATAAAACATCCGGCTGGCTTCTTTGCAGTCGGATTTTTTATTGGCTGTAAAAGGCAGCAACAGGTTCTGAGCAGTAGTAAAAGGAGGGACTAGTTAGGAGAAGGGAAAATGGAATCAACAATTTCTAAGTTGGATTCAACTAAAATTTCGGGAAAGGAGTATAATTATGTTTCTTAAGAAAAAAGGTTGGGGAAGAGGATTAACGATTGCATTAGTTTTTACTTTTCTTTTCCAGTGCTTCTTCATGATGGCACCTGAACCAGCCAGTGCAGCCACAACTGAACTAGCTATTAACAGAATAGCCAGTGACGGAAAAACCATAATGGAACAGATGAAAGTTGATTATCACTTTTTAGAGGAAAACCTTGAAGTTATGGGAGATGGGATAACCCATTACTACCACCAAGGGCCAGTCTTTAAGGATGATTCTGATCCGGAAACTCAGGAACTGCTTCGTTGGAACCAGGAAGAAGATACAAACTGGGACACCAAGGACATGGGCGCCGTTATGGGCACCAATGTTATAGACCTCTGCGATTTGTTAGGGGGTATGGCCCCAGGGCAAGAGCTGGAAATAAAGGCTTCTGACGGTTTTAAAAAAACCTTTGCTTATAAGAATGTTTACGAGTACGACCCTGATTGCGAAGGGCCAATGGTAGTCTGTTGGTATAAGGACGGAAAGTATCCGGATACCGGCTATACCGATGGTATGCGTCTGGTCTGGTTTGCCGGAGCGACGGAAAAAGCAGACGGTCCAGAAGGGCCGGGTTCCTACCATGTATTTGGCAACTGGGATTGGCATGAAGCTGCCAATTCGAAGTATTGGTATTATTATCAGGGCACACATCCTACTACTACCGGCTTGTCGGTGCAAAACGTTGCTGAGTTGAACATTTTAACTGATGTTGTGGCGCCTGAGTGTCCAGTTATATTGACTGCTGATACAACCGATAATGAAATGGGCAAGGCAGTAGATATAACCTTTGACGATAACCCGGAATGGCGGGATGCTATTATCGGGATAAAGGTTGGTACCAAAGCCTTAAGAGCCGATGAATATACAGTAACAGAAGGAAATATCAACATCGCTGCCAATGTATTTACCCAAGTCAAGGATTACAACATAACAGTCCAGACGATAGGATACAAAGAAGCGGCAGTAACCCAGAGCATACTGGCTGCAGACACAGTACCCCTTGCCATTGTAGTGAAGGAGAATGGAACAGAGCTACAGACCATTAACTACAACCTGAATGATTGGGAACTGGAGCGGCAGTATTATTCGATCAAGGACAGTTCAGGAAAATATAGATTTGGTGCTGCTGAGGGCGTTTACCTGGAAGATATCCTGAATGACGCCGAAATAGACATCGAAACCATCAATAGCTTCAAATTTATTTCCAGCGAAACTCCTCCTTTTACTGCAAGCATAACCAGTGAACTACTAAATGAACAGCGCTATTATTATCCCAATATATTCTCGGAAAATAAAGAAGATGGTGCCGAGGCAGTCAAACCCATGCTGGCTGTAAAGTCCTACGTGGGTGATAGAGATGTGAGCACTCTCCCATCCTGGGATAGTATTGATGATGAGAATACTATAAGATTGTTCTTCGGACAAAAAAATGTTGATGATGTTAACTATAGCTCATTTGCTAAACTGGTGTGCCGGATAGAAGTTGAAGTTACGGAAACTTCAGGACCAGTAGCCGTTACTGGCGTAAGCATAACGGAAGGTGATCAGGAGCTGGAAGTTGATGAGACAGTTCAGCTTCATGCTGTTGTTGCACCTGAAAATGCTACCAACAAGAGTGTAACCTGGTCCAGCAGCGATGATACTATTGCTACAGTAAGCGAAACCGGCCTGGTGACCGCAGTTGAAGTTGGTACAACAGACATTACAGTTACAACTGAAGACGGGAGTAAAACCGATTCGATAACTGTTACTGTAGCAGAAGGCTCTGGTGGGTCGACAATTGATGTGCTTTTTGAAGGAACAGTAAGCTTAACGCCTGATGAAACATTTACCGTAACTGTCGGCACCAATCAATATATAATTGATGAGAACACGCCGCTGGGAGCACTGCAGGCAGCCGCAGACGCCAATAGTTTTACTTATGTTTTGTCTGACAAACGCTGGTCTTATGACCAAGTACTCCTGCTGGACGATGTAGGTGAATATGTTCGTAAATCTCCGGGGTATTGGTATGCATATGTAAATGATGTCTATAAAGATGGATACCAGAATACACCAGCTGGATTAAACGTCATTGAACTGGTGGATGGAGATCAGGTTGAGTTCTATTATGCAGCTGATATTTCCGATGCCACTGACCTTAATGCAGTCAAAGCCGCAGCTACAGCAGCAGTTAAAACGATAGCATCCATTGAAGTTCCTTCGACCATGGATGTTCTCTATGAAGGAACAGTAAGCTTGACACCAGATGAAACATTTACCGTAACTGTCGGCACCAATCAATATACAATTGATGAGAACACGCCGCTGGGAGCCTTACATGCAGCATCTGTTGCCAATGATTTTACTTATGTGGCTTCTGATAAAAAATGGGGCGAAAGTGGAATACTTTTACTGGATGATATTGGACCCTATCCTTATCAGAAAAATGGCAATCGCTGGTTCGCCTATGTAAATGGCGTATTTAAAGATGGTTATGACGCAACTGCGGATGCGCTAAATATCATCGAACTGGCGGACGGGGATACGGTTGAATACTATTATGTCCACAAAGATACTGATAAAAACGATCTTAATGCAGTTAAAGCAGCAGCAACTGCAGCGGTAAAAACTGTTGCTTCCATATCCACCATAGATGTTCTCTATGATGGTACAGTTGCCCTGGATCCAGATGAAACATTTACCGTAACTATCGGATCTAATCAATATACTATTGACCAGAATACCCCGCTGGGAGCTCTGCATGCAGCAGCACTAGCCCAGGGATTTACCTATTTAGCTTCTGACAAAAAATGGAGCGAAAATGAATTACTTTTATTAGATGATATTGGTGATTATCCCTATCAAAAAAATGGCAACCGCTGGTTCGCCTACGTCAACGATGTTTTCAAGGATGGCTTTGCAGATGCTGATGATGCCTTAAACGTGGTTGAACTCTTCGAAGGGGATAAGGTTGAATTTTACTATGCCAATATTGATTCATCAGACCTCAATGCAGTTAAAGCAGCGGCTACAGCAGCAGTTAAAACTGTTGCTGCTACCGGTGTGGCACCAACTGAATGGACACTTCAGCTCTCCGGAGCTAGAGATGAAAATGTTACCCGGGCCTATTTTGAAGATGGTTTGGCCTGCGCTTCAAGCAGCCATCATGTAACCTGGACTGATAGTGAAGGCAATGTCTGGGGCGGTGTGCCCTTATGGCTCCTGGTTGGCATGGTTGATGATAACCCTGATATAGGGAATAAACATTTTAACTTCAATGCTGAACTGGCTGCTGCAGGCTATGAAGTAAAGGTTATAGCAGGTGATGGATGGTCAACAGTACTTGACAGTGCAGATATTGCCGGCAGTGATGCATATATTGTAGCCAACACCCTGAACGGCGAACCCCTACCCCTTAAGACCGAATCGAACAAAGGCTGCTGGCCCCTGCAATTGAAGGGCTCAGCCATAGCGGGCGGACAGCAGGTAGGCAACATTGTCCGTATTGAACTGTCTGGTCTGCCTGAACCACCAGCCGGATGGACCCTGGAGCTGATCGGAGATATTGGTGATACCATCACCCAGGAAGAGTTTGAAGATGGAATTGCCTGTGTGCATAATAAAGATTGGACTGATAGTGAAGACAATGAGTGGTCCGGAATACCCTTATGGGTGCTTTTAGGGGCCGTTGATGACATTGAACAGACCGGTAATCACTGGACATTCAATTCAGATCTGGCTGCAGACTATACAGTGAAACTTGTTGCCGGGGATGGCTTCAGTAAGACTCTGGATGGTGCTGATGTAGCGAATAGCGATGACTATATTGTTGCCAACAAATGTAATGGTGAGCCCTTGACAGAGGATTCTGCACCTTTGCGTCTGGTGGGCGATGGTGTCACAAAACCTGATGGTTCCTTTTCCGGTACTTCAGTAGGGAACCTTGTCAGGATTGAAATTCCTGAACTGCAGACTCCACCGGCCGCTGAAGGCAGCTGGAATCTGTCATTAAAGGGCAAGATCAGTGATGTGATGTCTCAGACGGAACTAGAGCAGGGAATATACTGCCCGAATTCAGGCCACCTGGTAGAATGGACTGACGGCAATGGTGACAAATGGTCAGGGATGCCTCTCTGGCTGCTGGCCGGTTGGGTGGATGACCGCAAACCCCATAGCTACGACTTTGTTCAGGCTTCAGCCGGTTATAAAGTTGTGGTAAAAGCGTCAGACGGCTATAGTTTTGATTTTGACAGTAAAGACATCAATAAGAGTGATGATTATATCATTGCCAATAAACTCAATGGTGAACCCCTCACCGACTCCTGGCCCCTGCGTCTTGTTGGACCCGGCGTTGCTACAGAGGACGGATCTCTAACTGGAAAAAGCGTCGGCAGTATTGAAGAGATCAAACTGACATCCTTTGAAACAGGCGGCAGTGGGACTATTCCCGAACTGCGAATTGTCAAGTATGGTGAAGATGGTACCACTATCATAGCTGAAGAGACTCTTACTTATCTAGATATGATGGAGCAGTTCGATGTAATTGGTGACGGAACTACAGTGTATAAATACCAGGGAATAACCAACATTGCGGATGACATATGGAGTGCTGACGATGAAACAGTCGGCGGTTTCAAGATAGAAAATGCAATAATGGGCACCAGAGTAAGTGACCTGGTTAGCCTGGTAGGTGACATGGGAACCGGTACAGATATAACATTTGTTGCTGAAGATGGCTGGGAAACCACATTGCCCTATTCCTCCATATATCCTGACCCATCGGTCTTTGAACGTCAGGGAGATGCAGTAATAGCCTGGTATGCTGACGGAAAGTATGTACCAGATTACAAAGACGGTATGCGGCTGTTCTTTACTCCGGAGGACCATATATACGGCCAGTGGGATATGCATGAAACCTTACCGGAGGCATACTGGCACTATTATTATGGCGATGTCATGTATCCATCTTGTGCCGGACTGTCTCCCAAATATATTACCGAAATCAGGGTATATTCTGTTCCCCAAGGTGATTGGACTCTGGAGCTGGATGGTCTTGATATCGGCGGATTGCAAAAGGAAATCAGCAAAACCTATTTCGAGTCAGCTCTTACCTGTACTTTTGGAGCAGACCACAAAAAGTCTTATACAGACTCCAAGAACCGAACCTGGGAAGGAATGCCCCTTTGGTTACTGGTAGGCTTCGTAGATGATGAAGATCAGCATTCGGATAACGCTTTTAATGCTGCTCTGGCTCAATCCGGGGCCTATCAAGTAGTTCTTACCGCTGATGACGGTCATTCAGTAACTATTGATAGCACCGAAATCGCTCGCAACAATAACTACATTGTTGCCAACACACTGGATGGATTACTTATTTCCGAAACTGATGATAACTGGCCGCTGAAACTGGTAGGACCGTCGGCAACCGGGTCAAAGTCAATTGGAAACATTGTAAGCATCGAATTGATACCCCTTGAATCAGATAACCCAATCTACACAATAAGCCCCGTAATGGATTCGACTTATGCCATAGGTCAAACTCCAGCAGGTATTAAGACTATGACTGTTAATGCTGGGAACTCCGGATTCAATTACTTTACAGTCAATATTGAACCGGTAGTGTCTCATAGCGGAAATGAAACCGTTGTCTTTACCCACATGAGAAATGGCAGTCAATTGCAGATCAATTCGGCCAGAGCTGACTTTGATCAAGTTGGTACAGCACAAGCTGGTTTCAATGTGAAAGCCGGGGACATAATCAGGGTTTATATCGTTGATGAACTGACCAATGCCGTTGACCATAACCCGGTAATTCTACAATAGCATTTACTGTATTGATTATCGTTAGGCAATAAAAGTGAATCGGGTGAAACCCAGGGATGCATGTATTATTTCAGGGGTTTTGCCCGGTCCTGCCTATCTATGTGTTGTAAACAAAGGAGCAGCTATTATGATACCAAAATTAGGTTTCTATAAAAAAGTACCGGGCTGGCGGTTAGGTTATCTGGCTGTTTTTCTTTTCACTCTGGTTTCCTTCTGCTTTTTTCCAACAATAGCTTGGGCAGAGGAAGCCACGGGAGAACAGATTATTTTAACCTGGTCCCAGGATCCGGGCACTTCACAAACAATAACCTGGCTTTCGCCCGATTATTATGCCAACAAACTCCAGTATATAGAGGAAGTGGGGTATGAAGATGGTTTTCCGGAAGCAAATCTGATAGAGACTGCTGGAAGTATATTTGCTGACAGTGCTCATTATCGCTTTTCAGTTGTGCTTACGGATCTGGATCCCGATACCCGGTATTTTTACCGGATAGGGAGTGAAGAAAACTGGAGCGAGGTAAAATCCTTTAAAACTGCATCCGGGGCGGAGGATTTCTCCTTCTTATATTTGGGTGATATTCAGGAAGGACATGATGCCTGGGGCAACATGATCGAAAACATTTATAATGAAAATCCCCAAATCAGGTTTGCCTTGTTGGGGGGAGATCTGACCAATGATGATAACGATTTCACCCAATGGGGAGAATTTCTTGGGGCGGCAAAAGGAGTATTTTCTCAGATTCCGGTAATGCCTGCAAAGGGTAACCATGACGGGGAGCTATTTTTTGAGTTTTTTGCTCTTCCTGATAATGGTCCTCCCCAAGGAACATATGAAAACTTTTATTCTTTTGATTATGGTGATGCCCATTTCGTGGTTTTGGATACCAGCAATGTTATTACTACTATAGTCAAACATTGGATTGAGCAGGATCTGCAAAATACGGATAAGAAATGGAAGTTTGCGATTTTCCATCACCCTCCTTATCAAAATTTTGATGATAACAAAACCATAGATGATGCCCTTCGTGAACATTGGGTGCCTATATTTGAGCAAAATCATGTGGACATGGTTTTTGTCGGCCACCAACATGTCTATATGCGCACCCATCCAATTTACGAGGACGAAGTAACGGCAGATTCCTATGGAATAGTCTACGTTATGGGTAATTCAGGTTCGAAATTTTATAGTACCGGGCAAGGCTTCCCCTATATCGCAAAAGAGGAGTCCGGCAGCAATTATCAGGTTATTCAACTGGAAGATGATGTTTTGACTCTTACCTCTAGAAAAGCAGATGGCGAAATAATCGAAACCTACATGCTGAACAAAGGTTTTTTTGAAGAACAAGATCCTCATTACCAGATAATTAATGATAAGGACAATACAGATTTTACCCTGGGCGTTACACCCGAGGGCATTTTTACACTGACTGCTGAAAGTGGTATTTCAGGATTTAAGGATCTTAGAGTCGCGGTTGCATCGCTAGCTGCTCATGATGGTGAGGAAACCATAATCTTTGCCCATTTTAGAAAAGAAAGTCAGCTTCAGATTAATTCGACTAGAGCTGATTTTGATCAAGTTACTACTGCTCAGGCTGGATTTAATGTTGCAGCTGGAGATGTGATCAAGATTTATGTTGTAGATGAATTGACTAACGCAGATGACCATAATCCAGTGATTCTACAGCATTGATGCTGTAGCAATTTGAAACAAGGTTGATACATGTGCAATCAGACTAATTGGAAAAGGAGTGAATATTGTAAGATGAAACGCAGGATAATAGTGTTTGTCCAAATTGCCATGCTGCTGCTGATGTTCTTTCCGGCAGCTGCTATGGCAGATACATCTAACATAACCATGTCATTGAGTAAAACGAAAGCATCTGTTGGCGATAGTATTACCGTTTCAGGTACAACCGCTACAGACGACTGGGTACCTCTAAAGGTAGTAGACGGGTCTGGGAATATAGTGGTATTTGATGCCACCAAGTCCAATGTAGAAGGTAGTTACACCATCGTCTTTATAGTACCAGCCGGGGCTTCCGGTACACTAACGGTTGTAGTTGGTGAAGGCAGTAATGTTGCTAATAAAGACCTGGTGATACAGACTGGCACCGGCACTGGCACTAGCGGCGGCGGCGGTGGCGGCGGCGGGGTAGCAGCAAAGCCTGTTATTTCCACGACTGGATCAGCAAACGTTACACCAAGTGCCGGTGGGACCATCAGTCTCGGTGATGATGCCACTATTGAAATACCGGCCAATGCTTTGTCTGGAACTGGTGCCCAGGAAGTCAGAGTTTCCAGAGTGTCAAACCCAACACAAGCTCCGGCAGGGTTTAGATTACTTGGCAATGTATATGAGTTCACAATTGGAGGCAAGAGCAGCTATAACTTCGATAAGAAAGTAACGATAACACTCATCTTCGATCCGGGTATGCTTAAACCTGGTGAGACTCCCGCTATTTATTATTATGACGAAAACAAGCAGGAGTGGGTCTTTCTTGGCGGTATTGTATCCGGAAATACCATAAGTGTTCAGGTAGATCATTTAACCAAGTTTGCGGTATTTGCACAGGAAAAAGCACAAGATAAAGCACCGGAGACAGCACTAACCGACATTTCCGGCCACTGGGCAGAAAAAAATATTGCGGAATTAATAGCACTGGGAGCCGTCAGTGGTTATCCGGACGGTACCTTTAAGCCCGACAATAAAATCACCAGATCTGAGTTTACGGTGATATTGGTAAAGGCATTAGATCTTGAACCCAGGAGCGGCAAGGTGTTTGCTGATACGGCAGACCACTGGGCAAAGGAAAGCATAGCTGCTGCAGCATCCTATGGGATCGTAAACGGCTATGATGAGAATACATTTGGGCCCGATGATACCATTACCCGTGAGCAGATGGCGGTGATGATCGTAAAGGCAGCCAAGCTGACTCCAGTACCAGGTGATCTTTCCTTTGCTGATGGTCATACTATTTCTGATTGGTCTCGGGAAAGTATGGCTGCTGCAGTGGAAAATGGGATCATCAGTGGCTATCCGGATAACACCGTTCGTCCCCAAGGCAATGCCACCCGAGCTGAGGCAGTAACAGTTATTGTTAATGCTTTATAAAATAAACGATCAATAAGCAATCTATACAAAGAAGCCAGGCGGGGTAGTTTAGCAATTACTCCGTCTGTCCTTCCTTTTTTTATTAAAACGTTTTATAACACTAAAATTTATAAGTAATATTACGGTAGAGATAAAAAACCAGCCTCGATTTTTTTATAGGAGGCAGTGGGTATGCAAAAAAAACATCTGATTAAAAGCAAAATAGTTTTTTTGACTGCATTAATTATGACAATTATCTCAATTTTAGGATTGGGCTGTGCTTCATCAGAGAAAGCACCTTCTGATGTACTTCTTATTGAAGGGAAGGCTGTTAAAGACCAAGCTGTTTTCACCCTTGATGAATTGAAGTCCATGGAAGATGGTTTGGTTGAAGCTGATTATTTTTCCGTTAATTCCTACGGAACCAAAGGTTATACACATTTTAAAGGGATCTGGGTATGGTATTTATTAAGTAAACAAGTAAACTTGAAGGAAGATGCATCCAGCGTTACTTTTCTTGCCCAGGATGGGTACAAGGTAGAATATACACTTGAAGACGTTATGAAAGATGACTATATTGACGAACAAACTCCGGAAACCAGGTACAAAATGATTCTGGCCTGGGAAGAAAACGGTTATGAACTGGATCCCAAGGCAGGTATGCCTTTGCAGCTTGTTGTTGGACAGCGGGAACCGGGTGATGTCAACAAACCTTATTGGGTCAAGAATGTTATGACTATTCGCGTTGATTGATACAGTTAATTTTAGAACAGGATTTAAGATTATTCTTTATTGGAGGCAAACATGGAGAGAACAAGTCGAAAAAAATACTACTTCAGCAACCGGGACTTGCTGGTGATAGCGATATTAAGTGGTATTGGCGGCGTAATGAGCACTTATATCGGGTATTTGGGCAATCTTTTAAACCGTATTTTTGGCGTTCCTTTTGGTGCCGGACAATTTGTTTCGGGATTGCATATCTTCTGGTTTATCCTGGCAGCTGGTTTGATAAGAAAGCCTGGTGCAGCTACGGCAGCCGGTCTGCTCAAGGGAGTGGTTGAAATGCTGACCGGCAGCACTCATGGGATCGCCATTATTTTAGTTTCCTTAATGCAGGGCCTGATGGTAGATTTAGTTATTTTCATCGTCAGACGTCATAATTTGGCCAGCTACATACTGGCCGGAGGTGTAGCGGCAGCTTCCAATGTTTTTGTTTTCCAACTGCTCTACTTTTCCAATGCGCCTATTACCTATTTATTATTTATAAGTCTTATAGCGTTTGTTTCCGGTGTCCTTCTGGCAGGCAGTCTGGGACACAGCGTACTGGAAATAGTGCTGCAAGCCAGGCCTTTCCATATTACTGATACTCCAGATGCAGAGATGGCTGCCCCGGCATCAACAGTTCATAAGAAAAAAAAGGCTTTTACATTCAGAATCGCTGTAACCGGATTTTTAGTAGGGTTATTATCGATAGGAGCAGTTTATTATTATGCGGCTGTATTTGAGCCTCCCTGGGCAGGTCCGCGTTGTCAGGTGGAGGGGGCAGTTGAAAACCCACTTTCTTTCCAGCTATCCCATTTTAATGAGTACGAAACAACCATTGCGGCTGAGTTGAAGGGAAAGATCAGCTATGTTCCTTCCCAGGAGTATACTGGAATTCCCGTACAGGTTATTATTAAGGAGGCATCGCCTCAGGAAGGCGCTGAAAAGCTTCATGTTATAGCCAGTGATGGCTATGAGGTAGAATTTGATCTGGAAGAAGTCCTTCATGACGACCAGATGTTATTGATTCAGGAAGATGATATGCTGCGTTTGATCGCAGGCAATTATGGCGGGGAATACTGGGTAAAGCAAGTAAGCAAAATGGTCGTTCAATAATTTTATTTACAAGAAAGGGACTATTATGGCTGAACCGGTGGCAGATATTAACGGACTATCTTTTACTTACAGCGGGTCTGGGTCTCCCGCCCTGGAAAACATTAACCTGCAGATCTACCCAGGTCAGTTTTTAACGGTAACAGGTCCCAGCGGCTGCGGCAAATCCACTTTGGCCTTATGTCTGGCTGGTTTTATTCCTCATGCTTATGCCGGGAAAATGGAAGGCTCGGTCTGCATACAGGGGAAAAACACCAGAGATTATCCTGCCGGCGGACTTTCCGGGATCGTCGGTCTGGTGCAGCAGGACCCGGAAGCGCAGCTTTGTACGCTTACAGTATGTGATGAAGTAGCTTTTGGTCCGGAAAATCTATGTATACCTGCGGAGGAAATACGGGAACGAGTGTACTCTTCTTTAAAAGCTGTGGGAGCACTTGAGTTAATAGACAGGCAGGTTCATACACTTTCTGGAGGTGAAAAACAAAGGGTGGCAATTGCCTCAGTCCTGGCAATGAATCCTGCACTGCTTATACTGGACGAACCCACAGCCAATCTTGATCCCTCTTGTACCAAGGAAGTACTGGAAACATTAAACAGGTTAAAGAAAAAACATGATGTGGCGATCATGGTCATTGAACATCGCCTGGAAAGGCTTTTGCCTATCTCTGATCGGTTTCTGCTGATGGCGAACGGAAAGATTGCAGAAGAAAGCGCTTCTCCGGAACCATACAAAAGATACATTACATCCAATCATGTGCTTTTAAATAACGAACCTGAGCCACAAGGAAAAGACACTGCGGATTATATGAAAGCGGCAGAAGGATCTCCGCTCTTATTAGTGAAAAACCTGAAAGCCGGTTATGAAGGAAGAGATGTTATCACAGATGTAAGCTTCTGCGCTTTTCCGGGTGAAACAATTGCAGTCATGGGGAGCAATGGCAGCGGAAAGACGACCCTTTTGATGGCTTTACTGGGAGTATTAAAACAAAAAGAGGGGATCATTTTTCTGCATGGAAAAGATATAGTCAAACAGAAAGTAACACGTCGAGCCAGGGATATGGGACTTACCTTCCAAAATCCCAATCATCAGATTTTCGAAAATACTGTTTTCAAAGAAGCGAAAATGGCTTCACGATTCTTATCGGATAAGAATTACGCTGAGATTGAATTTGAAGTGAGTCAATTATTGCATGAGTTCGATTTGCAGCAATACAGAGATAAAAACCCTTTTTCCTTGAGCCTGGGGGAGAAAAAAAGGCTTAACCTGATTTCAGTTTTGGCTTATTCACCCAGGATCTTAATTTTGGATGAGCCTATTGTTGGCCAGGACAGCGGCCGGCTTGCTCTTCTTGTTAATGCTTTGCAAAAACACAGTGAGGAGGGAGGAATAACCTTAATGGTATGCCATGAACCTGATGTGGTTGCGGCTTGCTGTCAAAGGGTCCTTTTTTTCTCACAAGGAAAGCTGATCATTGATGCTCCGGTAAAAGGGGCATGGGAGATTCTAGCACAGTTGGGAATGAACGAATATCTGCCTTCAACATATGAAACGGATATGGGCGGGAAGGTACAACGATGAGCTTTTTTCCGAACACAATTTATAATAAGGCTTTATCAGCAGTAAAAGGTGCTTTCCCGGGGCTGATATATGTTAATAAGGAATCCAAATTGCACAGTATGCATCCCCTGGTGAAACTTACCATGCTGTTGTGCTTTAGTATCTCTGTTTTTGCTGTCCCCTCATGGCTGGGCGGCGTAATTTTACTGGGGGCAGTGCTGGTTGCTTATCACCTGGCCGGGCTGGGCCTGGCTTTTTTTTACCGTAAGCTTCGTTTTATATTGATTTTTGGATTGTTTATTTTGATCGTACAAGTTCTGGCGGTTAAAGAGGGCGTATTGATCTGGCAATTCAGTCTGGGATCGATTTCTCTATCTGTTTGGTCAGAAGGGCTTATGGGCGGCTTATGCATGATGCTGCGTTTCGTTAATATTATCAGTTCCAGTTATCTGTTTATAGCCACAACGGATCCTAATCGTTTGGCCTATTCTCTTATGCAGGCGGGATTGCCGTATAGATTTGGTTTTATGCTTATAACAGCATTACGATTTATACCAGTATTTCAACAGGAATTAGAACAGGTGAAGAATGCCCAGATGGCAAAAGGTATTGACATGGAAGGCCTTTCACCCCGCAAGCTTTTAAGAGCGGTACGGTATCTTTTTGTACCTCTGGTAATATCGGCGTTAAGCAAGGTGGATTTTTTAAGCAATTCGATGGAGGGCCGTGCTTTTGGACTTTATAATGAAAGAAGTTATATGTATACTCAAGCGTGGTCAAAATCCGATAGAATAGCCGTGGTATTAGTACCAATTGCTTTTCTTATCTTTTATCTTGTTCTGGGCTAAAAGTCTGATTCATTAAAAGAAGGAGGCGTTATTTTTGCTTAGTGCAGATTTGGCGGGTTATGTGATTGAAAAGAAGTTTAAAAGCAAAAAGAATAACGTTTTTCTTCTTAATTCAGGTCAGACGGGCACAAAAGGCAAATACCTGGTTTATAAAGAATATTCCTGCCCAAATCGAATGCAAAAAGAGGTTGAAATGCTATCCATGTTAAAAGAAAATGGCTTGCCCGTTCCCGAAATATTAGTCACAGGTAAAGATTATATCGGGCTTGAATATCTGGAGGGGGATTTATTACTCGATTGCTATTGCGATTTAGAAAGGACCGATGATTTATCTATCGAACCACTACCTGAATCTGCTTACCTATTTATTCATGCATTATGCTCCTGGTTTAAAAACTTTTATAAAGTTGTCCGGAACATAACAGGCAAGCAAATTATTATGGGGGATGTAAATTTTCGCAATTTTATCGTAAAAGATGTAATGTACGGTATTGATTTTGAAGAATGCCGGGAAGGTTCTATCGAAGAGGAAATTGGAAGCTTATGTGCCTTTGCGCTCACCTATGATCCATCCTTTACGGTATGGAAAAAGACAATGGTGAGTGAATTGCAGCGATTTTTTATAGATGAGCTGGGTCTTGATAAAGAGCTTTTAAAAAAGGAAGTAGAGAACCAACTCTTATTCCTGGCCCGGATCAGAGGGAGATCATCCACTGGTAATTTACCTGAGTCGTGATCAGGCGAGACAAGCGATAGTTAATTTTAATGAAATTTTCAGAGTTGAGTAGTATAGTAAGTCATGGTCATTTTAGCATTCGTGTTAATTGAAAAGTCAGTATTCTCATAACAACTCATTTTTAATCTGATACCATCAACTTAACGCTTTCAGATACTCTTAGATGCGCCATATCTTAAAGCAAACTATTCCAATAACGAGATGTTTGCGGTGAATGAGCGTTATATAACTCATCAACAGCAATCCATAGAAATACAAAAACCGCGCAATCCTGCGCGGTTACTTATTTTCAGATGGTGGGTCATCCGCGACTCGAACGCGGGACACCCTGATTAAAAGTCAGGTGCTCTGCCAACTGAGCTAATGACCCAAGTAGTTAAAAGTGGCTGGGGTGGCTGGATTCGAACCAACGAATGACGGAGTCAAAGTCCGTTGCCTTACCGCTTGGCTACACCCCAACATTTAAAGAGTATACATAGATATAACACTTACTGTCAAGGGTTATATGGGGTGGATGATGGGACTTGAACCCACGGCCCCCAGAGCCACAATCTGGTGCTCTAGCCAACTGAGCTACACCCACCACAAGCCGTTTTTGTTTCTATATGGCGTCCCCAGAGGGATTCGAACCCCCGACCTACGGATTAGAAGTCCGTTGCTCTATCCAGCTGAGCTATAGGGACATAAAAATGGAGCGGGTAGAGGGAATCGAACCCTCGCAACCAGCTTGGAAGGCTGGGGCTCTACCACTGAGCTACACCCGCCCGCAAAGAGTATTATA
>Ga0123327_1000099_pt1 | contig 74523 bp, 72 predicted proteins | sample BioC13SIPDNA_4_FD_89701 | JGI IMG/M metagenome (GOLD analysis project Ga0123327, IMG submission 89701) | Anaerobic biogas reactor microbial communites from Washington, USA - Biogas_R1_B C13 SIP DNA | ecosystem: Engineered > Bioreactor > Anaerobic > Unclassified | place: Washington, USA...
ATATCCCCTATAATGCTATGTTAAGTGTAGTCTTGTTGGCTCCGATTTATTCAGTCATATCTGACTTAAGTCTAACATGGTGTTTCAAAATAGTTTATTCTGTACTGTTTTCACTGGTTCCAGTGATTTTATTTGAAATTTATAACAAACTGAGCAATGAGAAAATCGCATTATTAGCTTGTATATTTTTTATTAACTTAAATGCTTTTTTCACGGTACTTCCAGCGGTAGCCAGGCAGGAAATAGCATCAATTTTCTTAGCACTGATTTTAATAATGGTTTTGGAAGAAAAAATTAGCGGATATTACAAATCAATTTTATTGCTACTTTTTGGCTTTGGACTGGTGGTTTCACACTACGGTATGGCCTACGTTTTTTTGTTAATCATCGGAGCATCGATTCTGATATTGATTTTCTTCAGGATTTTTAAGATAAAGCTGATAGAAAATATTGAATTTAAAAATTACAAGATTGTGAACATATATTTCGCCCTATTCATGGCGTGTTTTTCTTTAATATGGTTCATATACGTTTCAAACTACTCGATTTTCCAAAATGGAAGTGTGCTGGGATATTTAATGTTCAGTTCCCTCAATGATCTTTTTAACCCTACAACATCCCAGGGATACTACATCATTAGTGCCAGCATGTCTTATTATCAGTCACTGGAAAGATTTTTGTACATAATCGGAGATCTACTGATAGCCATTGGAATAATAAATTTAACCTTCGATAAAAAGATAAATTCAGAATTTAAAGCATTATCAATTGCAAGCTTTTTAATATTAGTCAGTGCCGTCATATTTCCTTATTTCGCTGCTGCCATGAATACAGATCGGATTTTTTACATTAATCTATTCTTCTTAGCAGTTTTTTTTGTGTCCGGGTTTTTATCTGCCATCAGAGTATTTAACAGAGCCCTTAAAAAAGTAATTAAGTCCAGATCATTGATGATCAGTGCTAAAAATGCACTGTACATATTGTGCTTGTTTTTACTTGTGTTTTCTATTTTCAACACTGCATTCATATATCAAGTCTTTGATCAGCCTAAGATGGGCAGATTTGCTTTGGAAAACACTCAAGATTTTTACATGGTAAATAATCAAGAAATCAGTGGTATAAATTGGTTGAAAAAGAATAATGTCAATGGAATAGAGATCTACTCTGATGTCTATAAATTCTTAGTTTTAGAAAGTTTAATCTATTCTGATGATACAAAACCTCTCGAAAAATTCTTGGTTAACGGAATACCATACGATAATTCCTATTCAATAGAATACCAGACTCTTATGGCCTATGATAATATAATTAACTCCACCATCCTTCTTGGTGATGCATACGTGTTCTTTGGAAAGTTCAATATAGACAATAAGAAAATATTAGTGGCTGATAATGATACTGGTGAATTATACTACTTGAATGATACTCGTCTTGAGAATAAAATCTACAAATTATATGATAATGGAGATTCTTGGATATTGAAGGGCACAGGGGTTCGAACATGATAATTGGAATTATTCCACCAGTTACCCGAACTGGAGAATTTAAATATTGTGAAACTTTAGTCAGAGGATTGAATGAACGCGGATTGGAGGTTAAAGTGTTAAACAACCAATTTTTAGTTCACAGGTCCAACTTGAAAATATTTTTAGGTAGTTTACTGTTGAAGAGAATTATAAAAGAAGAAGTTGAAATCTTACACAATACAGACAACCTTGGTCCTTTCCTTTTCAGAAATTCTGATACTAAAATTAAAAGAATTTCAACTGTACATGATATTGCCCCGGTTGTATTACCAGATATTCATAGTAATATAATGAAATTTGATTTTAAGATTGTACTCCCTAGATTAATTGAAAACAGTGATTTGATAATCACAGATAGCTATTCTACAAAAGAAGATCTGGAGGAATACTTCCAAGTTAATGCGGCAAAAATAGATGTAGCCCATCTGGGAGTTGATCTATCCTTTTTCTATCCCAGAGAACATGATGATATTTTAATGAAAAAATACGGGATTAATAACGATTACATCTTTTATTTAGGCAATGATAATCCCAGAAAAAACTTGAAAAACCTTATCATAGCTTACAGCAAAATTTACAAGGATGTTGAACAGGATTTGGTTTTAGTGGGTCCTATTGATCAAAAAAATTTGCGAACTTTAACAGAAAAGATTGACAAGGGTGGAGATTTATCTGAAAGGATAATCACGCCGGGGTATGTGGATTATGAGCACTTACCTCTATTTTACAGTCAAGCAACGTCATTAATATTCACATCCCTCTATGAAGGCTTTGGATTTGCACCTCTTGAAGCAATGGCATGTGGAACGCCGGTAATAATTTCCAATAATAGTTCTATTTCCGAGGTGGTGGGAGACTCAGGTTTGTATATAAACAACCCCTTGAATGTTGAAGAGATATCCAATAAAATCACTGAACTTTTAAATGATGAGAAACTCCAGAATAAATTGATGAAACGGGGTCCGAAAAGAGCTGAAATGTTCACCTGGGACAACACCATAAATAAAACAATAAAGGCCTATGAAAAGGTTTATTAGAAAAGGTAAAAATTTAAGTGATTTTTTCATGAATTCCATCTAAATATCCGTAAAATATCGATTTTAAAACGTTTCTATCTCCTTTAGCTGCAAAATAAATTATAATAAATAGTGTCCTTAACGAAACATTTAGACTGTATAAAAGTACCTTGATTGGTGTTTGATGTTTCCTGATAATAAACAATCGATTCCTGTACATATAATAATACTTCAGGGGGCTGATTTCCCCTGAGATGCCCTCTTTATGATAAATCACTGCTTGGGGATTAAAAAAAATTTTATAACCTGCTTTTTTGGCTCTGATACAAAAATCAGTTTCTTCCAGTAGTAAAAAAAACTGATGATCTAAAAGGCCACACTTCCTGATTACATCTGAATTTATTAGAATACAGGCACCCAAAAGACTATCAGTTTCTGATATAGCATCATATTGGCCTTCATCCCTCTCTCCTATGCCTTTATTTATTCCAAGCCCCATGTGCCACACTATTTTTCCTCCTGCTGAATTAATAACATGGGGTTGATGGTAATAAAGTACTTTTGGCCCGCAAATACCAATATGGGCATCGTTTTCTGATAGATCCACTAGTTTGGATAAGAAGTCTTTTTTTACAACAGTATCGTTGTTTAGAAGTAATAAATAATTTGAATCAAAATTTTTTAAGACAAACCTCATCCCTATGTTGTTCCCTTCAGCAAATCCATAATTATCGTCATTTTTAATTAGAATAAGTTTTTTATGAGAGTTCAGTGTTTGAATTAAGTTTAAATCACTACTTATGTCTTTTATATCATCGTTAAAATATTCAAATATCTTTATTGGCTTTTTAACATCAATTTCAAATAAATCAGACTCTATTTCTAATTTCCCCTGACAATAGTCCTTTATTTTTTGAATTGAATTATCTTGGGAGCCATTATCAACTACGATCACGTTATAATTAGGATAATCTATTTGGTATAACGATTCGAGGCATTCAACAGTATCTTCCCACCCATTCCAGTTGAGAACTATGATCGAAACATTTGGATACATTTTGCCATATTCTCCCTTATACTGTACAGATAATTGGGATGAATTTAGAATCTAAGATACTCAGGAATTATAAGGAATAATTTATAATATTGAATCAGTGAATTAGGATTGATAAATCTTACGAATCTCTCTTGAGAGCGAAATATCTGAAATTCAATATTCAATTATTGATAGACTAGCTAATGGCTGATAGATGTACGTGGAAAAATAACACAGCAAATAATTTACATAATTAGGGATGAATAATATATTACAATGGGTGTTAAAAAAACAGTTTTTAAAACGTTTAAATTCATTCTAAAGAATAGATTACTATTTTTTCTCATCCTCCTAATACTATTGGGTGCTCTAAGCTACTACTACAGTGAAAATTATTATCTACATGAAGAAGATCCATCTTCTGAAAACTTTCTGCTAAATTATCCCGATGGCCATGTGGTGAGCTTGGAGGGATGGGTTGTTGACGTATACCCCGGGGGATTCAAACTGTACATCTATCACCATGGCAAAGATACCATATTTGATGTAAGATCTAACACAAATGTCTCAGTAGGCGATAATGTATTTGTGAAGGGCAATTTAGATGATGAAAAGATAATAACGGCTAAAAAAGTCGTTTTAAAGCAATATTGGATGTATATATTCTTACTGGCCAGATCTGCCCTGGCCATTTTAATAGTAATTATTTTGTTACTTCGATACTGGAAATTCCACCTTAAAAATTGGGAAATAGTAAGGAGAAAGTAATGCCCGACTGGTTAACACATGTACTGGTAGCATGGAGCTTATGCACGGTTCTTGGCTTTAGATACAAAGAATTTAATTCTGAAAATACGGTCATAGCTATGTTAGGAGCACTGCTACCTGATGCAGTGAAAATAGCTATCCCCATACAGTTTTTAAGTGGACATGATCCATCGACTATGGTTGCTACCATTCACACTCCATTAGGGTCTTTGATTCTGGGGGCCATATTAAGCCTCCTATTTAAAGATAAAAAAACCGTATTTCTATTTCTCCTCCTGGGGATCTTAACTCACTTCGCCTTAGACCTATTAATGAGCTATTATTCGGGTGGGACATACTTACTTTATCCGTTTAGCTGGAACCAATGGCAGATAGGACTTATATCAACAGTTGATTATAAAATAAGTCTTTTGACCGTAATAATTTCTATCTATGTGTATCTGGTGGCACGTATAAAGAATTCAATAGATAATAGTTAATTTAACCAATTTCATTGATCATATTCTCATTTTCCGGAATATTTCAAGATCATCACTGGTAAACGTTTTCAGGAGAATTAATATTACAAAATAAGAAATAATAGCAATAATAACTGATAAAAACAATCCACTGTTAAGTTTGAAGATAATCAAACCTGAAATGGCACTGGCAACAACAGGTTTAATCATGATCTTCCCAATTTCAATTTTGCAGATAAATTTGGAAAGGAAGTAAAATTCAATTGGAAAACTGAATAGGGTAGTTATCACAGTGGCTAATGCGGCGCCGATATAACTGAATTGCGGAATCAAAATTAAATTCAGAATAATGTTAGCTATCATCAGGACAAATGTTAATTTTAGCAGTAAATTTTGTTTGTTGATGGATATGAAGATCCATGCATTAGTATACGATAAGAACATCAGTGGAATGGACCAGATCAGAATTTGAAGAGTTAATATGGATTCTGCAAAGCCAGATTGGTACAGGAGGAGTATGATCTCTGGAGCTAAGACAGTAATGGTAGTTGCTATGGGAATTCCTACAATGAAGAGATATTTATACGATTTAGCGTATATTAATTCCAAATTTTTCTTTGATGAAGAATAGAAATTCGAGAGCACAGGGAAAATTGCCACTGTATAAACACTGGGAACGAAGAGTAAAAGTTCAATTAATTTGTATGCTGCGTTGTACCAACCAACGGCTGATTCACCTTGAATCAGTGAAAGCAACACGGAATCAACTCTAAAGTAGATGGTTGATGATAGAGCAACCAATGATAGGGGAATAGCTGGTATTACTATTAATTTCCAGAATGATGGTTCAATTTTAATGGATGGAGGAGCAAATTTCAATAAACAGATAATTATACTGTAAATCAATATGATTATGCTTGAAATGAGATAAACAACTGAAAATTCAACTACATCAAATCCCAGGGCAATTCCGAGAAAAATACCGACAAAGATCAGTAAATTATTCAATACATTGCCAATAGATTGGTATTCCATTTTTTCGTAGGCTTGGAAAACTGAGTAGAACATCTGAGAGAATGATGACAGTATAACAGATAAGCCAATGAAATACACCACTTGAATGATTTGTGGTGGATAATTAAGAAGATTTATAATTAGTGCCATCATTCCAAATGTAAAAACAGCTAGAATGAGCTTCATCAAGGTTATATTCCCAATATATTTATTGGTTAAGGATTTATCACGGGCTAATTCCCTTACTAGCAAAGTACTTAAACCTAAATCGGCTAAAATTCCTAGAATTGCTGTAAATGACAGAGCAAATGATAAAATTCCAAAACCATCTGCTCCTAGAAATCTGGCTATATATATGGTGTACAAAAAAGCTAAAATGTAACCGATTACTTGGGCACCAAATAACACACCTATGTTTTTTGCAATTCGTTGAATGGTATTCATTTTACTTGTCTATGAACTGGTGTTCGTTAACTTATGGCAAAGGCCATTATATTGGTCTAATTTAACATATATTAGTTATTATTGATTTTTTGTTTGAAATAATTTTTAGTTAAGAGATTAAGAGCATAAGAAGGTAGAATGATCCCATAAATTAAGTTTAATTTGTTCCAAGGGTCTTCTTTAAAGCCTCGATATAAAGGAGTTGTGGAAATTAAATTAAATAATTTTTTTCGAGTGGCCTTTGAATTCAATCTATCCCCATAATTTTGGATTATATATTCTCCAATAACCATAAAATCTTTGTACCAACCCTCCATGTCTGAAAAAATGGTATTTTTACCATGAAGTCGATACTTTGCTAGGGGTTCCGGGATGAAGTAAAATTGGTATTTCGATGCTAAATCAAGGAAAAATTTATGATCATTGAGGTATTTGAGGTTTTCGTCAAATCTTATACCACTCAAATTAGCGCTTTTGCACATCCAACTTGAACCAAAGATAAAATTACCACCTATAATCTCTTCGAAAATGTTTCCACTTTTTTTACTGACCTTGTACATTTCAGTGAAATTTTTTCCTGTAGAAATACCCTTTGCGTTAATAATTTCTCCTTCAGTCCACGTGATTAAGTTTTCGTCCTGTTTTATTACTTCAAGTTGTTTTTTTAAGTTGTCTTTAACCCATAAGTCGTCAGAGGCAATTCCTGAAATAAATTTACCATTGGAAACGTCAATCAATTCGTTGAAAGTTTTTGTGATACCTTTATTTTTAGTATGGAAGGATGATTGTATTCTACTATCTTTTTTTTCATAATCTTCAATAATCTGTTGAGATCTGTCTACAGATCCATCATCAATTATGATAAGTTCAAAATCAGTGAAACTTTGTCCTAAAACACTTTCAATGGCATTTGGCAGATATTTGGCATGATTATAGGAGGGCATTATCACACTAACCAATGGCATTGGTGATCATCTCCGACACATGGATTATCTGTTCATCAGTTAACCAGGGATGATTTGGTAATGACAAAATTTCTGAACATATTTTATCTGTCACTGGTAGATTGTAATTACTTTTTAAGACAGAATAAGATTTTTGTTTATGAACAGGAATTGGATAATGAATTTGGGTTTGAATATCTTCCCTTAATAGTTTATTTTTTAAAATTTCTCTTTTTTTATTTCTTATCACGTATAAATGATAAACATGTTTTGCATAGGATTGCTCGATAGGTAAAATTAAATCACAATCCAAAAGTAGTTCATCGTAGATTTTAGCAATATTTCGACGTCTATTATTCCAGGAATCTAAGTGTTTTAGTTTCACTCTAAGAATAGCTGCTTGTAATTCGTCTAACCTGCTGTTAATACCCATAAAATCATGATAATATTTTTCTGTCTGACCATAATTTCTAAGCATCTTCAGCTTAACAGCTAATTCATGGTTATTAGTTACTATCATGCCTCCATCACCATAGGCGCCTAAATTTTTGGTTGGGTAAAAACTAAAACAACCTATGTCTCCGACACCACCCACTTTATCTCCGTTATACTCCGCACCATGGGCTTGGCACGCGTCTTCTATTAAAAAAAGTCCGTATTTATTGGCCAGTTCCCTAAGTGGATCCAAATCTACAGGATGGCCATATAAATGAACAGTTAGTATGGCCTTTGTTTTTTTATTTATCTTTTTTTCTATTTTTGAAACATCCATGCAGTAGGTTTCGGGATCAATATCCACAAATACAGGTTTTGCTCCATTTCTAACAATGGCATCGACAGTTGATATGAAAGTATGGGAAACAGTAATTATTTCGTCTCCTATACCGATCTCCAAGGATTTTATGGCTAAAAAAAGTGCATCTGAACCTGAATTAACGCCTATGGATTTTTTAACGCCTATATACTGAGAAAATTCCTCTTCAAATTCTTCAACTTCATTGCCCAAAACAAAAAAACCGTTCTCCAAAATATTTCTAATTAATGGATCCAGCTCTTTACATAAGAGTTGATATTCCTTTTTTAAATCAATAAATGAAATCATAGATCTCACATTTTACATTACTACTAAATTTCCCATTCATAAAAATCATGAACAACAGATCGGGCTCCGAATTGTTCTTTATAATGAATTAAGCCTTCATTCAAATAAAGACCGTTATTTTCTGTGGATATACCGAAATCAAAATATTTCTTGTCTTTGTAATATTTATTAATTAAAAAATCAAAGATTAAATCTGTACCCCCTGATTTCAACCCTTCATCGTTTGCTGCTTGATATTGGCCATGAGCAACGTTTTTGCTTTCAAATATTATTACTCCACCAAGGATTTCTTTATTATTTTCGAGTGTGAACAGTTTAATCTGATCAGGAAATCTGGATGCCAGTAATTTTATCTCCTCTTTTGTATGGGCTGGTTTAACCCCGTATTTTTCAGCTAATCTTTTTTCTTCGATATCCATAAAATCTTCGAAATTCATGCTTTTTCTAATGGTCAATCCAGATGTTTTAGTATCCTTTATGTTTCGCTTCTTATTCCGACTGTAAGGTATTCGCTCATTCATATTGATGGTTGATGAAACATCTCTTCGGATTAGCTTCGCATTGTAACGTATCAAGGCATAAAGATCTTCTTCTGCAGGGAATGAATGGTATATGTGCGGTATTGCTTTGTATATTACTTTATCAATGCCATTATCTTTAAAATAGGCTTTTAATTCTTGGAATATCATCATCATTAAAGACATGGTCATTTTTTTATTTGATATGATGCCGCCAAATGTCAAACCCTGGTGACTGAAAATAATGTTATCTTTAATATTTGCAGGTAAAATTGCAACAAGCTTTTTTCCTTTGAAAATAAGTAATGAATAGTCAAAAAATCTATCCGAGTGATAATCCATATAATCTCTATAAAATAGAAAGCTACCATTTTTCGATCTGGATACAAAGTCATCCCAATACGGTTTGTTACTTGGATCATATTTTTTTATAGAAATCATGGTTTCAACTTTGATAGTACTTGAAAATATTGGATTTTTTTGGCATTCACAACTTTTCGACATCAAAACTACTTTTAACTGCCTTTGCTGGATGTCCGAGATAAACCATCCCTTTTTCAGTATTTTTTAATACAACTGCACCGGCTCCGATAATACAATCCTTTGCAATAGTTAAATTGTCTAATATACAGCTATTAACTCCAAAAAAACAGTTTTCTCCAATTTCACTAAAAGCAGACACCACTACATGAGCAGTTATGAAACAATTATCTCTAATTTTAGCTCGATGACCAATATAATTACCACTCCAAATAATTACATTATTCCCTATCTTGACATGATGTTGCAAAACATTATTTTCGAAAATGAAGCAATTTTCTCCTATTTGTACGTTATGCCAAACAAATGCATGGGAACTAATATAAGAAACTAACTGAAAACCTTTTGATTTAATCTCATGATAGATTCTTTTACGAACTCTGTTAAATTGTGTGTAAGTTATTGCAACAAATGCTTTGAATTCATTAGGGTCATATTTTTCCTCTAAATTTTCAAAAGGAACTATGGGTAATCCGTATAATTCATCTTTTTCAATGTAATCTTTTTCAACACTAAAGGCAATGACGTCATAAGGGGAATCGTGAGTAAAATATTCATAAGCTATTTCCGCGAATTCTCCAGCACCCACTATTACAATTTTCTCACATTCAGCCATCGAAAACCTCATTCATTTTTTAAATCAATATTACACCTAGGGCCATAGGTTTGTCCATTCTCATGTGCCAAATCCCGGAAGCTTTGATAATCTCTAATATAATCTTCTTCATTGAAGGGACTTGAGGCTAGCACTAAACATACAGAACCTGAAGAAAAGTTGTCTAATTCACGCCAGATCATATTAGGGATGTATAACCCATAATAGGACCGATTTAAATGGAATCGGTCTCTATTATAACCATCATCTATGATTACATCAAAACTTCCATTGGCCGCAATTATAAATTGTTCCAATTCCCGATGAGCATGACCTCCCCTACTCTCCCCACCTGGAACATCGTAAAGATAATAAACTCGCTTAATATCGAAGGGAATGTGTTCATTTTCTTCAATAAAGGTTAAATTTCCCCTCACATCTTCTATCTTCGGAAGATAAATTGTTTTACACTTTGCTATTCGTGGTTCTTTAAACATTTAATCACCCGATAATCATAAATCATAATCATTCAATACATCCACAACTTTTGATAAAATTTTGGGAGAGTATCTTTGATCAATGGGGATGGTGAGGATTTTTTTTCCTAAGTCTCTTTCATATGCGAATTTTTCAGGCACGTATTTCTCCAAGTCCCAGAGAACAGGAGGAAAAATAGCATTTTCTATAAGAAGATTTTTCATCTTATCTCTGTCGGTTTCACTATCAAACCTTAAAGGCAAAATAAAAGGACTTTTGATATCTTCTAAATTGAATAGGAATAGATTTTTATTTTTGATATTTTCATAAAGGAATATTAAATTTTCAAATCTTTTTTCAATTATTCGGCTTATGGAAATGTTATTTAGAATGTGAAGTGATAGGGATGGAATATTTTGGGGTTTACTTTCCTGTTTATATTTATCCAGTTCATATTCGTAGTGTAAAGATAAATAGTACCTTTTAATCTCTTCTAAATTTTGTTTAATACCCACTGGTTTCTTGGAGTAGAAATCTTCTAACATTGAATCGAGTTTTTCATCATCATCTTGAGGAGTACTTCTTTTTAAATTGAAATTCTCTAGATAAAAACCTCTCAATAACATTGCTTCAAGTTTCTTTTCGTAGTTTACAGGAAATTTGTCCGTAGTGGCGAATTTATCTTTATTATAATAAATTATTCCACCATCTGGGATAGGAAAAATTTTTCGCAAGCTAGAAATGATGTATAGATTCTGGTCTTGAATTGAAAATCTGTTTTGGTTGAGAATAGAGTGGCTTATGTCCAAAATTACTGAATTTCCTTGATCTAATAATTCTTGAATTTTATTGTTAGAAACTGCTTCCACTCCAAAATAATCGATAATTAGGATAACTGAATCTTTTATATTACCAAGTCTTGGTATTAAAGGATCATCGTGTCTGTAGAATTTCACGTTTAGATTAAGTTCATTAAATGGTTGTAAAATAGAATCGCACAGATATGATGTTAAAAAACAGGTTTTATCTTTAACACCCTTTATGTCCATTAGAGAAGACTTAATTGATTGTCTTCCATCCCTTAAGAAGTAGTATTTCTTATTCAGTGTGGTGAGATAATAATGGGCTGAATTTTTAGTATTTATTTTTTCAAAATCTGGAAATTCGAAAAATCCTCCAATCTCCATGAAATCATCCCCGCATAGAATTTTTCTAGTCTTTCTAGTCTTAATTCCATTTTTTTTTTATTTGGTCAACTCTGCCTTTTTCCATGATCAACAATATTGTTTTACAATGAGTATATTCTGGGTTATTAAAATAAGTTTCTTTTTATATCATAATTAAGTCTAATACTTCAGCAATTATAATTTGAACTTATTATTATGGAAAAGGAGAACTTATCTAGAAAATCTAAAGCCGTCGGTCATAAAACAATAAATTTTAGAACCTACTCCTGGATATTCAAACTTATCTTTTTATGAACCTACATCAATATTCACCCTCTAGGGATCTGGCAGTTTTGGCTTTTTTGGTGATCAGTTCATTGTCCTTGATAACTATTTTGGATTTGTCGGCGTTAATTTGACTATTTTTCGCTATACGTTTGCTGTCTTTGGTAATTAGTTCAATATCTTCCGTAATTAGTTCAATATCTTCTTTGATCAGTTTTAGATCTTCAGCAGGTAGTTTAATATCCTCACTGTCAGCTTCAATTTCCTGTAGAAGTGAATGGTAGTCATCAGTGATTTTACTCCATAAATAATTCTTTTTCACGCGATAATATACGTTATTCTTAAGATCAAGGTAATTTTCACTGTATCGGTACACTAATTTTATCTTTCTAGATAGTTCTGTTTCGTTAGCAAAATAAACTGCTGATTTTCCACATACTTCACTGTTGAACTGGTTATCATGTGCTATTATTATATTACGAGAAATTGCAGCTTCCAAAAGCGAAGGATTGGTTCCTCCTACTGAATGACCATGTATATATGCAGTGCAGTTCTGTCGGAGCATATTTAACAGATCTTGATCATAGACCGAGCCCAAAAAAATAACTCCAGGGTGGACACAATTTTCTGCCAATGATTCAATCTGCTTTTTGTAAACTTTGCTGGTGAAATCACCTACAATTACAAGGGGAACATTAATTTCGGCCTTGCTGAAGCCATCCACTATGGTGTGAATGTTATTTTCCGGTTCAAGCCGAGCCACAACCAGAAAATATTTTCCCGGAATGATATCCTGGGTTGTGTAATTTTCAAGCCTTTTGAGGACTTGTCCACTCCAAGAGATTCGCTCTGGAGGGTTAATTCCATAGGAAAGATAGACAGTTTTATCCCAGTATTTTTTGTCCACATAGTTTTTCATGGCCTCAGCGTCAGCTATCACCTTATCTGCAAACTTGGTGGCTAAATCGTGATTTAATTTAAGAAGCCATCTTTCAAATCTGTTAAATTTACTTCTTTCCCACATCACACCATCTATATTTACCATGACTGTTGTTTTCCTGTTAAGAAGCTTGGGAATGAAAAGAAACATTCCCACTTCGATTCCGAGGAAGTAGATCATTTCGTTACTTCTACTAAGTTTAAGCAGGAAGTAAATATCCGAAATATTTTCGTAAAACTTTCTTAGTAGATAATTTTTAGGTGGTTTAATGGGGAAATATTCCAGTTTTGAACCTTTAAAACTATTTTCACGGGAATCTTCAGGTTTGTACTCGCAACTGACGGTTATATCATATCCTTTTTCCACCAGATTTTCGGTAAGTCCATGGGCAAAGGTTTCAAAACCTCCGTAATTGGCTGGTATACCTCGACTTCCTATAATAGCAATTTTCATTTCAAGCTCCCCTCCTCATCTTCAGCCAATTAGAAAACAATCTCATGAATATTTTAACTCCATCGTTCACTGAATTTAACTTAGGGGCATCCAATCGACTTTTATAGTTGATGGGAACTTCTAGAACTCTGAAATTATTTTTAGACACCTTGGAAAACATTTCAGCTTCTATGTCAAATCCATCAGAATCTATCCCATCCCGCAATAGTTGTTCAATCACACTCTTTTTGAATGCCCAGTAACCCGTACATACATCGGAAACATTGGAGTAGAGTAAACTAGCAAAAAAACTGAGTAGATGGTTTCCTAATAAATTAAATCGACTGATGGAACCTTCTTCGCGTTTACCTCGCAGTCTAGAGCCTAAAACCACATCGGCTTCGTCTTCCATGAGAGGTTTTAATAGTTTCTGAGCATCTTTAGGATCATATGTGTTATCCGCATCCAACATAACTGCGAATTCAGATTTAATATTTTCAAAACCAGTTTTCACTGCAAATCCTTTGCCTTGTTTATGTTCTTTGAGAACGTTGGCTCCAGACTTTTTAGCAATCTCAGCTGTTCTGTCATTGGAATTATTATCAATAACCAGGACTCTAGATTCACGACATTTTCGCACGTTCCTTAGTAAGGTACCAATTGATTCTTCTTCGTTATAAGCGGGTAGTAAAAAGGTAACGTGCTTCATAGAATGAGTATAATCTTTGTTCAGAACTTCACTCACAGTTAATCGGCTGTTGTTTCTATGAGCATACTCTTCAATATCTTTAACAAAATTAATAGATTGAATAGGCTGATTATCCTTAATATTTTCTATGTTCATCGATCCCCCCCCAAGAAGATACTGTTTTCTATTCTATAACTCTAGTCTTAAATACTTTCGCTATGAATATTTCCATCATACGATAACATTGTCAATCACAAAATTTATTGCCAAATTCCGGCGAATATCTTCTACATTTACAAAATTGACATTAATTTTGAGATAAATTTTTTTTGCTAATTCTTAGATGGAGTAAAGAGTAACGTTATCAAGATGACGAGGTCACCTAATTGGGCAAGATAGGGGTCAATATGATCAGTATTAAATTTTTACTATGATGAGACTAGATTTAGATCGCAACTACCTGAATAAAGGTTTACTTAGAACCATTAGGATACAATTTGTCCCAGAATTGTTAGATAAACAGCCCATAAAAGGCGTATTTTTTAATTTTTTTTATCATTAACCTTATAAAAGAAAGATAGATATGTCAATATGTGGATTAGCCGGCATGGTGTAATAGCATTGTTGAATTCCGATTTTCAAAATTTCCATCTTCGAGGGTGATAGATGATGGTTGATTAATAATTTTCAAATATTTAAAGCGTAATAATCCAAAAATAATTGCCGAAAAAGATGAATTTGTTACATAACGATTGACATTTACATTAATTGGGTTAAATAGTAATCAAATTAATCTAAATCATAACATTTATATTGATTTATAATGATAAATATTTTATAATCAAATAAGTAGGGGTATTTTATGTTAACTTCAGTCCAGAAGGAAATCCTGCAAAGTCTTACTAATTTATACCGCAAAGCCGATGGTAAGTCCATTAAGGGAGAAGAAATAGCAGAGGTAATGAATCGTAACCCTGGTACTATTCGTAATCAGATGCAATCCCTTAGAAGTTTAGGTTTAGTTAAAGGAGTTCCTGGTCCACGTGGAGGATACAAACCTACTGTAAAGGCATATCAAACCCTTAATATTGATGAATCAGATAAACAAACTCTAGTTCCCATTTATAAGGATGGGAAAAAACTTAAAGATCTTTCTGTAACCAAGATCGAGTTCACCAGCATCACCCATCCCGGGGAATGTGAAGCAGCTATTAAGGCAGTGGGTAATATAAAACACTTAGATTTAGGAGATAAGGTTCGTATTGGCCCCACTCCTGTAAACAAACTGGTGGTAGATGGTGAAGTGGTGGGTAGAGATGATATGGATAACATCCTACTTCTGGACACCACTGCCATAAGGAGCATACCTAAAAAAAAGGTTATAGAAGTTGCAACGAAAAAATTAACTACACTCGATATATCAAAACAGATCCGAGAAGCTGCTTTGTTACTTTCGGAACGGGAAATTGAGGGTGCTCCGGTTAATAGGGATGGAGAGATAGTGGGAATGTTGACGCTCAGTGACATCTCCCAGGCCCTGGCTGAAGGTAAAGAGGATCTTAAAGTAGCTGATATTATGTCCACTGACATTATCACTGTAGAAGAAGAGGTTATGATTGCTGAAGCAATTGAAATCATGAACCGAAATCACATTGGCAGGCTTATTGTAGTAGATGAGAATGGTAAATCCCTTGGAATAGTCACTCGCACTGATCTTCTGGACAAGATTGCCGGAATAAAATAGAATATATTTTTCATGTAATTAATTACTCAAATATTTTTATCAAGGAGTAATAATACTTCTGATTTTAAACAGCCCATTTGAGGTCGTGATTTAATTTGAAAGTTCAACAAATGATTATTAGGGAAGGAATGAGTATAAATGAACTTCTGGAGGAGATGGGGAAGGCAGGGGTTTTAGGAGCGGGACGCATTCACCGTGCCACAAAGTTAATGGCTGAAGTCATGGCTGATGAAGATACAATTGTTTTCTTAAGTGTAGCTGGACCGATGGTGCCTGGAGGTCTTCGCAAGATAATAAGGGATCTGATTAAGGATGGGTATGTTCAAGCATTAATAAGCAGCGGAGCCAACATTACCCACGACCTTTTGGAGGCCTTTGGCGGGGCGCATTACCGGGGATTAGATCATGATGATGAACAGCTCTGTGACATGGGTATAGGCCGAATAGGAGATATATATACCAGTTCTGAGGATTTTGAGTCTTTTGAAAGAAGGATAGCCCCCATAATTTCCACCATCTCCCAGGAGAAAAATCACCTCACCATCCAGGAGTTCATTAAGAAAATTGGACTAATCCTATCTGATGATGAATCAATAATACGCACCGCGGCCCTAATGGATGTTCCCGTTTATGCCCCGGGAATTGTGGATAGTATGTTGGGTTTGCAACTCTGGATGTACACCCAGGAGAATTCACTCCAACTGGATGCAGTGGGAGATATGCACCTACTATCTGACCAAGTATTTGAATCGAAAAAGATAGCCACCATAATTCTGGGGGGAGGATTACCGAAACACTATGCTCTAGCCTCAAATCTTATAAAAGGTGGTGTGGATGCAGCTATTCAGATTACCATGGATCGTAGTGAAACTGGAAGTTTAGGCGGTGCTCCTTTAGAGGAGGCAAAATCCTGGGCCAAGGCTAGGGCAGGATCCAATCTGGTAACGGTTATTGGTGATGCTACCATCATATTCCCACTCATGGTAGCCGGTGCAAGGGAAATTATGTAAAGAATCAAAAAAATGGATCCCCCGTGATCTTTAAAAAGATAAGATGTTAATTGAGGCTATTTTTTATCCGCTGGCTGGATTTTTCATGAAAATTTCTGATGATGCCCTGGATGAGAAGAAAAACATGGGATTAGCGGTTTTTTCCGGTTTAATATGTGTACTGGCCATAGGCTACTTGTCAGTTAACAGCAGTGATGCTGCCACCATATTCATTGGAATAATGGTGGGCACATTTTTGTCAGGGAAGGTTGATCGGCTGGCACACATCATCACCCTGATCATATTCCTTTCCATCCTGGTTATATTTGGAATCCCTCCACTGGGAGTCATTGCCCTACTGATATGTACTATCGCAGCATATCTAGATGAAATGGGAAACGATTCTTCATGGTTGAAAAGTAAAAAGAAACTTAATATCTTTTTTAAATATCGATTAGCCCTTAAGTTAGCGGTACTTTTCCTGGCCATGGGTGGATTAATTCAATACCTACATCCTGAATACTCGGGAATTATTCTTTTCCAGCCGGAAACGTTCATCTACTTCCTTCTTTTCGATTTGGCCTATGAAGTGGCTGGTCTACTTTTCAATACTATCTATGAAGGACTCAATGGCAAATTCGGGATCTTCGGATAGGTAAACGCTGCGCCCAATGATGAGTGCATCTGCAAAATCTAAAGTATCTTTTGGATTTCCTCCCTGGGCTCCCACTCCAGGAGATATGAGGAAAGAGCCTGATCCAATGATTCTTCTAATTTTTTCCAAGCGATCCAGCCTTGTTGATGGTCCCACAAAATTCCTGATACCTAATTTAACACCCATCCTTGCTATTTCTAGTGATACAGGCTTTATAAACTTCAAAGCGCCGGGATGTGACATTTCGGTTAATAAAAATACTTCCCCCCCATTGTTATGTGCAGAATCCATGCAAGCTTGGGCACTGTCCGCCCCCACGAAACCGTGAACAATAACAGCATCAGCACCAGCTTGGAAAGTTAAATCAACTATTTTACGGTTAGTTTCAGGAATATCGGCCACTTTAAAATCTGCAATAACCTGGCAACTAAATTCGTTTTTAATGGTGGAAATGGAATCCAGCCCCTGTCCTAAAACCAGGGGGTATCCTATTTTAACTGTGTTTATTTCTTTTTTAACAGCATCCACCACTTCTATGGCTTTTTCCAAGTCCGGGAGGTCTAGAGCAACTATGATTCTATTTTTAACATCCATGTTCTTACTTGTTCACAAGATTTAATATGATTTTTGAAATCCGGATGAACTTAGAAGAACATATTATGAGATGGTCACCTAAAAATTTTGGTGGAAATAATCTTTATTAAATCTACAAACCAAAATAACAAGTTTTTTTTAAAAAATCCACTTATCTTCACACAAAGTATATACGTGGCGAAATTTATACGTTAAGTTAAGCCATTTGTCATGGCTAATTTGGAAAGTGATTTAATATGTTTAGAGATGAATACGGTAGTAAAGGTAATTCTGCTCCTATTAATGAAGGAGAAGAATATGATGTTAAAATTGAGGACACTGGTAGGGACGGTGACGGGATCACTCGTATAGAAGGTTTTGTGATATTCGTTTCTGGTGCCAAGGTTGGCGATGAAGTTAAAATTAGGATTAACTCTGTCAGAAGGAACTTCGGTTTTGCCGAAGTAGTGGAATAGGTTTATTCCACAATTTATTTTTTTGCATCTTTTTTTAGAAAATATCAGAACTATCCTATATTTGTTTATTTTTAATTTAATTGCTGATCAAAATTTCAACGAAAATTTCCAGTGGATATCTGATGAAGGATGACGAAACTAATCATCCGAGAAACCAGAAATACTTAATTATTTTAATGAGTTTAAACTGTTTATAGGTACAAGAAAAACTTGTAGAAGAGAGATACATCTATAAGCTCTCTTCAAGGTTCTTACGTAACGATCATTTTAGAAAAACTTACTGTCTGCCAAAATACTCATTCCATTTATCCTCACCGAAAAGGGCTATGAATTTTTCCTTATCCTCCTCTGAGTATTGGAAAGCGTCGGGCCTTTTATAACTTTGTGTGGCATAAATTTCCTCTGCTTCACGTATTAAATCAGGCTCTGGCTTTGTAAAGGGCTTGCAATAGGGGTGGGCTTTTTTAATAAGTTCCAATGTTTGGTCTGAATACCATATCTGTTTAGCATCATATGCAGTCAGGAAAGTTTCATGATCAAATATATCATCCCAAGACATCTGGAAATATTCCATAAAGACCTTTTCCCTTGCTTTAAGGATGCCTGGGTTGCATTCCTGTGTACGTTTAATATTATGCATAGTATAAGTGATGCCTCTCCTAGACATCCATCGTTCATCCCGGGGCGCGAAACTGCCGAAAGAATCGAGCCAGTCATATACATTTTCAATCATTTTCTCCCATAAACGTGATATGATGTGCCACCGGTTAATCAGGGGAGTGTACTTCCATTCAATTTTTTGACGTTCCAGTCCAAATTGGAAGCTGTCAACCACGTTAAAGGGTGTCTGGGAGGCCAGTTGGTCGTGCATTTTTAGGATCTTCTCATGTTTTTCCACTTCCAAGGGCAAGTGCATGAACTCACAAAACAACTTTTCAGAAAGTATAGCGTCCCTCACAACCATGTCACCTTGTAAAGTCTGATTAAGACCTTGTTCTTCTGCTATTCTCAGGAATACTGGGTAGGATACCCCTGACTTTCCAACTTCAATTAGTTCTTCAAGGGGAGCTTTGAGTTTTTCATAATGGGGATTGCCTTTTAAATTTTCAATGGCATGTTCATAAGCTTCTATGGTTTTTTCCATGAGTAGTTCATCACCACCATCTCCAGAATATTCACCTTTAACAAGGGCAGTCATAGTCTCTGTGTAAGCATTACTAAAATCCATGAAAAGGTTTTCTGTGGTTAGCTTTGCTGTAAATTCCGATACGTCGTTAGTTTCAAGAGCCAATTTTTCCATCCTATCCATGGTTTCACGCATAACTTGGAAAGATTCCCCCTCGGCCCCTTTGTCTTCCAACTCTTGGAACATTTTCCGAAATGTACCCAGAATTGAATCAGCCATTGCCTTATCCACTGGCATCTTAAATCCCCCTGTAAGTTTTAAACTGAGTTATCCTCTTTTTCAATATTTCATCTGGTATTGGGATTATTCTTCTGTGCCTTTCCTCCCAGATGAGGCTAGCGTTGTATTGCCAGTTAGGATCCCAATTCCGAGCATTGGGAACAAATGATTCATTCCAATCTTTAATCCCGTCATTAATCATTTCCTGAGGTCTTTCATGATTTATTTCCTTTTTCCATTCATCAGGCACTTCTGCCGACTGGTAAACTTCTATTTCTTCCAGCATCATAAGATCGTTGTAGATTTCTTGAGTGAACAGATCCACAATGATCTCAATATTAACCTCACTTTCAATATCATTAACCATTTTAATTAGTTCTAAATCAGTTTTTACAGAATCTACGGCATCAAGAATCCTTAGGGGTGCATGAAGTTTTATTTCTTCCTTCAGCTCTTCATAAAATTTTTTCCGTGCAGTTTCCTGATCTTTTACCAGGGCAATGGCATTTTTAACTGCGAGATTTTCTGACTCCACCTTCTGCCCAAATTCTTCAAGGTCAGTTGAATTAGCTATGGCCTCATATAAGGCTTTTTCTGACTGATAAGAATTGGCATACAACGGATTATTTTCGAATTTTTTTAATCTGGACTGGTAATATTCCACATATTCTTGCTGTCTTTGGTCCAATTAAATCCCTCTAATTGTATCAATTATAGATTTACAATGGTACTATAGGTTTATAGTTTTAATGATTGGTTTTTTTATTATCCCCTTGAGTTTTTATTACTACTTGATTGGGAGCATTGTATGATAATGATTTTCTAATCTATTAACCAGATAATCCATGACTTAATCATCTAAATCAGGCATCTTATAATTTAATTAAATAAACAGTTTTACGAGGTATTCGACTCAAAAATACTGTAAAATGATACACTCAATTCAAGTTAATGTGATCTTTTTTCAAATTTAATGGAAACATTTATATACTTTCCAATCTTACCCTAAAATGAAAATTGTCCCTGTGATGGGAAAGGTATGCCATATAGGATGGTATGCTGAATAAGTTGAATGAAGAAAATCGTTTTTATAAGTGGAAGGAGTGTTTAAATGCATATAATGGAAGGATTTTTACCATGGCAATGGTGTCTATTTTGGTATTTAATAGCAATACCTGTTGTGGTTTATGGTATTACACGGATTAAAAAAATAACTGACAAAAATCCAGAAACTAAGCCACTGTTAGCTGTATCTGGTGCGTTTATGTTTGTATTATCTTCTTTGAAACTCCCTTCTGTAACAGGGAGTTGTTCACATCCTACTGGTAATGGTTTAGGAGCGGTATTATTTGGTCCAGCAGTTGCCAGTGTTTTAGCGACAATCGTTCTTATTTTTCAAGCAATACTTTTGGCGCATGGTGGAATAACCACACTTGGTGCTAACATATTTTCCATGGGTATAGTAGGTCCAGTAGCGGCGTGGCTGGTGTACAAAGGTATTAAGAAGATTGGCTGGGGTTCTTCAATAGGAATCTTCTTTGCTGCACTCTTGGGTGATTGGTTAACATACGTGACCACAGCAACACAGCTATCACTGGCCTTTCCCATACCCACGTTTGGAGAAGCTTTCATCAAATTCATGGTAATATTTGCCTACACTCAGGTACCCCTAGCAATAGTTGAGGGTCTTCTTACCGTGGTCATATTTGAGTACATCATGCAGTTAAGACCAGACATTTTAAGAAAATTAAGAGTCATAGGCTCAGAAAAAGCACAAGATAGTCCCGAAAAAGTATTAGAGGTGGTTTAAATGGATAAAAAACCCCTGGTTTTACTAGCTTTGGTTGCAATAATTGTAATCATTCCCTTAACCCTCTACAATGGCTTGGGAGAAGATGAAGGTTTCTTCGGCGGCGCAGATGGTGCGGCTGGTGAAGCGATAGAAGAAACCGGTTATGAACCATGGTTCAATTCATTCTGGGAACCTCCAAGTGGTGAAATTGAAAGTCTTTTGTTTGCATTGCAAGCAGCTATCGGAGCAATTATAATAGGCTACGTTTTAGGATACTATAAAGGCCAAGATAGTGAAAGAAATAAAGAAGAAAATAAAAAAAATGGAAAAAGGATGTAATATTGGAATAGGCTGATGTTCCAATTTGCTATGAAGAGATAACGGACTGGGGATCAAATGTTTGAAAACACATTGGATAACTATGCTCACTCCAATAACCTTACAAATCTGAACCCGTATTTTAAGATTTTACTTGGAATTTCCACTATGATCGTGAGTTTAGTATCCACTTCCCCAGTGATACCTATAGTCATAGCACTTTTCATGTCAATCCTCATTATATTTAAGGCTAAGATTTCTTGGAATTTTTATTTAAAATTCTTCTTCATTCCATTTGGCTTCGGATTGTTAACTTTCTTTTTCATGGCTGTATTTTTTGGAGTAGGCTCCCCCATCCTAGAACTAGGATTATTTAATCTTACTGTGACTGTAGATGGCTTCAATCTCGGATTTCTTGTTTTTACCAGAATGTTAGGTGGCTTCACTTGTCTAGCATTCATTGCCCTTACCACGCCCATGACAGAACTTTTTTCAGTACTGGAACTAGTTAAAATTCCTAAAATTCTTTTGGAACTGGCAATGCTCATGTACCGCTACATTTTCGTATTACTGGACGAGGCAATTAACATGTATCATACCCAGGAAACACGTCTGGGCTATTCTTCACTTAAAAAATCTATTAAATCCATGGGCATGCTGGGCAGTAACCTCTTCATAAGAACATGGCTTAAAGGGGAACAAACATACATCGCCATGGAATCAAGGTGTTATGATGGTTCTATCAAAACCTTAAAGAAAAATGAAGATATAAAAGATATAGGAACCCGTAACTTGGCGGGTTTGATTTTGTTTGAAATAATACTTGTTCTTGGAGTATATTTTACCGGAAACTATGGTGTTCTTATTTTATAATTTACAATCCCCATATAGAATAATCTAAGGATTAGGCCATTAAATCAGTATCTTCTGGTTGTAGATATAAATCCATTACAGTTAGATTAAACTAAATATAAAAGGCAGTCCGGACTACTATAAAGAAGATAGCATGAACGTTATTGAAACCAGAGATATCACATATCGATATCCGGATGGAACGCAAGCCCTGGAGAAGGTGAACTTTAAGGCTCCGAAGGGTAAGATGGTGGCACTTTTGGGTCCGAATGGGGCTGGAAAATCAACTCTATTTTTACACTTCAATGGGATTCTGCGACCCACATCTGGTGAGGTACTGGTGGAAGAAAATCTACTTGGTTATAAAAAAAATGATCTGATGAAAGTCAGACAAAAAGTGGGAATAGTCTTCCAGAATCCTGATGACCAACTATTTGCTCCTACTGTTATTGAAGATGTAGCCTTCGGTCCCATGAACATGGATCTGGGCACTGAAGAAGTAGAAAAAAGAGTTAAAGATGCTCTGGAGAAAGTGGGTATGACTGGCTTTGAGAAGAAACCACCCCATCATCTCAGTGGAGGCCAGAAAAAACGGGTGGCTATTGCTGGTATATTGGCTATGCAACCGGAGATAATGGTTCTTGATGAACCCACCAGTGGGCTGGATCCTAAGGGGGCCTCCCAGATATTGCGCATATTGTACCAGCTCAACCAGGAGGGTATGAGTATAGTTATATCCACCCATGATGTGGATCTGGTGCCATTGTATGCATCCCAGGTGTATATCATAAGCGAAGGCAGGATAATTAAGGAAGGAACGCCTCAAGAAGTATTTTCTGATGTTAAAACCATCAGGGGGGCTAATTTAAGATTACCACGTATTGCACATCTTATGGAAATTCTGGGAAAGGAGGATGATCTTCCCTTTGAAAAACCATACCCCCTAACTATCGGGGAGGCCAGAAGGAAAATACTGGATAGCTTCGGATATTAGCAATTACTGTTTGCGTTTGAATAATAGAAGATAAATTTACAATTAAAAACTTGTTTTGGAGTTTTATGAGCACAATATCCATATCCCAATGTTCTACTTACGATTTAGGAAAGGTTAAAAGGGCTGTTAATAGCTTAACTGATTCATTAGGAGGTCTTGACTCATTTTTAGACAGGGGAGATGTTGTACTGCTCAAACCCAACCTTTTACAGGCACGTCCCCCTGAAGACATGGTCACCACCCACCCCCATGTCTTGGAAGCAATAATCATGGCTGTGAAAGATTTGGGTGGCACACCTGTGGTGGGCGATAGTCCCGGAGGCCCTCCCGGGGATCGTCAAAGATACTGGGACGTGAGTGGAATGGGGGCAGTGTGCCGGCGGCATGACGTAAATATATTGAACTTCGAGAAAGAAGGTTCCTACCACATGCAACGGAATTCCAGAGATTATTATATTGCCAAACCAGTTTTAGACTGCGATTTATTGATAAATATTCCTAAAATTAAGACCCATGGACTTACCATGCTTACATGTGCCATAAAAAACATGTATGGTGTTGTTCCGGGAGCTATCAAGATGGAGTATCATAGAAATGCCCCTAAACCATCCGATTTTGCCAAGCTGGTAGTTGATATCTACGCCCTGGCAAGACCTGGCTTACATATAGTGGATGGGGTGGTGGGAATGGAGGGAAATGGTCCTTCAGCTGGAGATACTCGTGATCTAGGAATGATATTGGCTGGGAAAGATGGTGTGGCCATGGATAGTCTAATCTGCCACATACTGGGACGGGCACCACTCCAGATACCCAACAATCGTGTTGCAGGGGAACAAGGACTGGGGGAAACAGATATAACGAAAATCGACATTTTGGGCAATATCCCAGAAATTAAAGATTTCAAATGGCCATCTAACCTTTCACAGGCACTGAATTTCATTCCTAGAAATTTGACTCAGGTTTTCATGAAATATTTCTGGACTAAACCTGTTATAGACAGGGATCGGTGCATTAACTGCAGAAAATGCGTAGAAAGTTGCCCTACCAAAGCCCTGAAAGGTAGTGCTCACATCCCCGAATTTGACTATGAGGAATGCATTAACTGCCTATGTTGCATGGAGATGTGCACATATAAGGCCGTTACCTTGGAGAAAAGTTTAATATACAGTATAGGATCGAAGTTTTCAAAATCACTGAATTGATCCAAATTTATCTTTTTACAGAAAAGTTCGATAATATATACGTTGAGTAGTCTGAGTACACAAAAAAAAGATTGTGATGGCAGATATTTAATCTACCAACTTAATAGCCCGGGTGGGGCATGATGATGTGCAAAATCCACAACCAATACATTTTTGGTCATCTAGTTCCACTTTCCATCCCTCATCAATAGTAATGGCACTCACGGGACAAAGTGAAACGCAAGCTCCACAATCCACGCATTTTTCTTCGTCTTTTTTAACCACTCTCTTGGCAGGCGTTAAATTGATTCCTTGTCCTTCCAAGAATTCAATACCATCCTGTGCCTGGTTTCCACGGATTTCAATGAGCATCTCCCCCCCTTTAGGGGTGATGTTAGCTTTTAGTATGTTAAAAGTGATATCAAAATTTTTGATAAGGTCTGATATGACGGCTTGGTTCACGATCTCTGGTGAAAAATTGAGCCATGCTTTCATTAGTATCCACCCCTCTTGTCCTGGTGGGAACAAACCAGTCTGGAGATATCCTCAGCGGTGATCATCCCCTTCACCAGATTGTCCCGGTCCACTATGGGGACCCCTGAAATCTCGTACTTGTCGATCCTGCGAGCGATTAACTCCACCGGCTCATCCTCCATGGCCACAATTACCTTTTTGGTCATTACTTGGGTCAATTCCTGGACTTCTTTGGCTACAGCTTGAGCTATGTCCCATGATGTAACAATGCCCATTAATTTACCATTGTTGTCCACTACAGGAACGTGGTTGATGTTGTTTTCCACCATCAGTCGTGCCACATCATTTATATTATCCTGGGGGTTGGTGGTGATGGGTTCACTGCTCTTCAAATCCCTAACCAGGATGGAGGGACGTTTAATATGCAGTGGTTTCACAGTCTGACCTTTGGATGGAACTTTTTCCACGGGTTGGGTTAATAAGAATGTTCCACCTTCGATCCAGTCCTTAAGCTTCTCGGCTACTTGTGAAGCTTTTCGATGGGAGGACATGGGAGAGGTTTGAATTTCATGACCATCTATTTCTACTGAACCACTTTTCAACTCATGATAATTGGTTTCCAGAATTGTAGGACGGCTACGTCGAGATACCCCATAGTCGTAAACCAAACACTTGATTTCCTCGTCACTTATCCCTGTCTGTTGGGCTATTTTAGGGTTAAGTACGGGTATAGGTATACCCACTCCTACATACAAGGTGGGCCCATAAAAAGGCATGGTAGCACCTCTTAGAAACTCAACATCCATTTTTTTAAGGTCTCCCTTGAGCATCAGGGTACCGGCACTTCCCACTGGGACTCCATTTATCCTTTTAACTTCGGTGCTATGCTGGGTGCCCTCCCCCAGTATATAGCCTTCAGTTCCGCAGAGGAAAATACGGCTTCCCAGCCCAATGGTCTCAAAGAATGGGTCGTTTAAAAGTGGACTAAGCTCTCCAGCACTGGAATAGGTTACATTACCCATCCCAGGGAGTAAGGTTCCAAGATATGTGTGCAAGGTTTCTTCACTGGAGTTGGTAGCTGCAGCATAATTTTGGTACGAGTTTCGAGGATTCACCATTACAGCTTGATTGAGATCATCCAGTTTGATGTGGGTGTGAATATCTTTCAAAGGGTAACAATCGGTTCCATAGGCTTCTGCCAAAAGTTCCACTTCTTCACCCCGCACCAAATCCTCTATCAAGTGTGATCCTCCATATTCCAGTCCCACCTTGGGATCACGATGGGGCTGGGTGGCACCAATATAAGCATCTACCGCTGCTAAGCCAGAGTAAGCTTCCACTCCATTCAAGTATGTGCGGGCCATTTTTATGGGTGGGTCGGAGTGGCCAAAATTTAAAAATGCACCGGAGGAACACATCGCACCAAAGGTTCCAGTTGTAACAACATCCACCTCTTTGGCAGCCTTTTCCGCACCGATATCCCGCACTATACGGGTCATATCAGCGGCAGTTACCACCACTGCGTCTCCATCCTTAATTTTTTGGTTTATTTCCTCTATGCTTTTCATACCGTCACATCCGGTGCGTTTAATGAAAAAAATTAATAATTCATCAATTATCCATGATTTATGTTCATAAGAATTGCAGCAATTTTTAGGAATAAAATTGACATGAATATCTTCGGATCTAGGATAGTCTTGACTATTTAGGATTACTTCTTATATAATTACTTTGGCCCAATTAGGAGCGGTTACCTAAATTCTTTATTGATGTAGGATCATAGGAATAGTGGTGATAACTCACATGATAGAAGAGTTGGATTTAGATCTGTTGGAACGAATCATCCATTCTCATGAAAAAAAGGCAGATTATGTGGATATTCGAGTTGCAGAGGCACAGAATACTGTTATAGTTATGAAAGATGGGAAGGTCCAGGAAATCCGTTCAGGAGATGACTTCGGGGCTTCGATTCGTGTATTAAATAATGGGGCATGGGGATTTTCTTACACAACCCAGATGTCACAACTGGAATCCATGTCCGAGGTAGCATTTAAACTTTCAGGAGCATTAGAAAGTGACACAGAATTGGCCAACGTGAATATTGCGGTTGACGCGGTTAAAAGTCGCGCCAAGATAAGGCCTCAGGATATCTCCATAGAAGAAAAAAAGGAAGTGATGGTAGAAGCAGAAAAAGCTGCTCAACTCCCTAAAGTAATAAGCACCACGGTAAATTATGTGGAAGGAGAGGGTAGGTCTTACTTTTTAAGTTCAGAGGGAACATCTTTGGTTCAAGAGGAAAGCAGGGTGGCCATGTTTATTAACGCGGTGGCAGCTGATGCAGGAGTCATCCAATTTGGGCATAAAAGTATGGGTGGAGCCCGGGGATTCGAAGTAATTCAGAGGGAGGATATAGAAAAATTCGGGAGAACTGCTGCTTCAAAAGCTGTCAGACTTCTTGATGCCAGTTCCCCACCTTCTGGAATATTTCCTGTACTCCTTGATCCAGAACTAACCGGGGTATTTATTCACGAGGCCTTGGGCCATGCTTCAGAAGCAGACCTCATTCTGCAAAAAGATTCCATTCTGGAAGGAAAAATAGGGACCAGCATAGGTTCTTCACAAGTAACTATTGTTGATGATGCCAGTATGGATGCTTTTGGATATTATGCTTATGATGCAGAGGGAGTTAAGACCAGAAAAAACGTTCTGGTCAAAGACGGTGTTTTGGTGTCACTTTTAAGCTCCAGGGAAACGGCTGCTAAGATGGGCCTTAATCCCAGTGGGAATTCCCGTTCTGCAGTAGGAGATCAGCCCATAGTGCGTATGAGTAACACCTACCTTAAACCAGGAGATATGTCATTTGAAGAACTTGTTGAGGATATGGCTGATGGAATATATCTTAAAGGATCCCGAGGCGGCCAAGTTGACACTGGTAAGGGGATCTTCCAGTTTAATGCTGCAGAATCATTCCATATAGAAAACGGTGAAATAGTCGATACTTTAAGGGATGTTTCTCTATCCGGTAACATACTGGAAATGCTTACTAAAATCGATGGGGTAGGCTCTGATTTCTATATGGGTGTTGGTTTCTGCGGTAAATCAGGACAGACTGCTCCAGTGGGTGATGGTGGACCTCATACCCGGGTCAGTGAAGCTACAGTGGGGGGTGCCGCGTAATGCTTACCCAATCTGAGGGAGATTTCCTGCTTAAACTGGCCAGAACAGCCATAGAATCCTATGTGCTAGACGGAAAGGTAATCATTACTCCAAAATCTCCTTCGCCAATTCTTAAAGAGAATATGGGAGTTTTCGTTACTTTACATATAAACGGGGAACTTAGGGGATGTATTGGTTATCCAGAACCGGTAAAACCACTTTTAAATGCCTTAATCGAGGTGGCTATTGGGGCGGCTACTGGTGATCCACGGTTTTCTCCTCTAAATTCTCATGAACTGGAAAAAATTCACGTGGAAGTTAGTGTACTCACTCCGCCAGAACTAATAGTTACTGATAGACCTTCGGAATACCTTGAAAAAATAGATGTAGGCCATGATGGCCTGATTATAGAAAAAGGGTTATTCCGGGGACTTTTACTCCCTCAAGTTCCGGTTGAGTGGGGATGGGATACGGAGGAATTTTTGGCCAACACTTGCTTGAAGGCAGGGATGACTCCTGATTGTTGGTTACAGGAAGGAGTTAAAATCTACAGCTTCCAGTCTCAGATCTTCAATGAGTGAGAATTTTTCAAGGAATGGATACTTAATCTCATTAATCCATGAATTTCCACATAATCCATTAATCATATCCAATGATAGAATAGTATAATAAAAAATAACCAGATACTATACATATCTATCCAATTCATTTTCAGGATCTTTTATTTGCTGTTAATTTAATATTTCTTGAAAAAAATTTGTAGTATAGGAAAGTGATTTCATGTTTTTACCAACCATACCCACGCCAGATGAAGTGGTGGATAAGGCATTTCGGCGGGCAAAAAAGGCGGCTATGAGAATTCGAGGTTCAAAAATACGTGGACAGAAAAAATCTAAACGAATCGAGGAGGTAAGGGTGCAGACGGCTTGTCAAGTTATTAGGGATACCTACGATGACATCCTAAAAAAAACTCCTCGAGTTGAGGAACTATCTGAGTTCTACCAGGACTACATAGATGTGGTAGTAGGGGTAGATCAATTAAAAAAATCTTTAGGGGCACTTAAATGGGCCAGTGATCTTTTAGAAAAACTTCAGGGTCAGTATACCTCTAAAATAAGAAGATCACCTCCTGAAAATGCTTCTAAAATCAGACGTGAAGCTTATGGACGGATTGTATCGGTGGTCAATAGAATCGAGAATGAACTGGACTTTTTAACCTTTGCCAAACAGCAGCTGCGTAACATGCCCACAGTGGACACCGAGGCCACCACCGCCGTGATAGCTGGATTTCCAAATGTGGGAAAATCAACTCTTCTACGTAAAATTACTTCAGCAGAGCCAGAAGTGGCCGACTACCCATTCACGACTAAAGGAATTCAGATAGGGCATCTGGAAAGGCGTTGGAAGAAATTCCAGATTATTGACACCCCCGGACTCCTGGATCGGCCGGTGATGGATATGAACGAAATCGAACTTCAAGCCATGGTGGCCCTGGAAAACTTGGCAGATTTAATACTATTCATTTTTGATCCTTCCACTACTTCTGGTTATCCATTAGAAAACCAGATAAATCTTTATAATGAACTTAGACAACTATTTAAGGATGTAACTGTATTTCCCATCTTTAATAAGATGGATCTCCTGGGAGATGAAGAAAATGTTAAGTACATTCTGGAACGTATTAACAGAAGAGAAGAACCATTAATGGTAACAGCTTCTGATGGAAGTGGGGTATCTAAAATTATAGAGTTACTGGATGAATTTGATGCTTCAAAGGAGAAATATGATTGAAAAGATGTTTTCTAAAATGGTAAATGTCATCAAAGAAAAACGAGATAAATGGAGAAGTCCATAGCAGAAAATGAATCCAGCACCCCATCAAACTCAGCAGGGTTCAGATTACAATGGATTGGATCGTTTTAAATATGGATTAATTTTTTTGAATTCGTTTTGCTGCCATTTTCTTCGATTTTAAATTATGAATTTATAAAAAAATGAATCAGTATCTAACCTTTCCTATGTGGCGCGTACTTCCAGGATCTTCTCCATTGTAATGGGCCAGGTAGTATATGAACCATTCCAGGGGCACAGCCAGTACGAATGGCGATAGTAAGGGATTTAAATTGGAGTAGTCTTGCATCCGGTAAATTATATTATGGGTGCCGATTTTCTCTCCAAACTGGATCGATTTTCGGGTTAACTCATCACCTTGATAACCGGCATCTAAAAACAATAAAGGCACATTTTTTTCAGCCCGTTCGATTAATCCATGTCGGAATTCCCCAGAGTATAACGGACAAGCGTGTTTAAGGGCACCTTCCATAAACATGGTCATGGCCAGTTTGTAGGCCAGTCCGTAGTTGGGGCCGCTGCCTAAACAGTAAAAAATTTCCTGGTCCTTGTAATTTTCAGCTAAAATACGGTTGTCCTGTTCAGTTGCCTTTAAAAGGCCTTCCACCACATTTGGAATCTTTTCCAGGTCGGTTAAAACGTCATGAGATGCTTTGGAATCATCCATTCCAAAAATTATTTCATAAAGACATAGCAACTGGGTCATGTAAGTTTTGGTGCCCAGAATAGCATGTTCTCTTTGGCACTGGGTTAAAACTGCATCATCAGATTCATTCATCATGGAACTGTCTCCTTCGTTGGTGATGGAGACGGTGTATAATCCCTCTTTTTTAGCCTTTCTTAGGGCAGCCAGGGTATCGGCAGTTTCTCCGGATTGGGAGGTTAAAATAACACCTGCATCTTCATTATCAATTTGTTTATGGTAAAAAAATTCGTAACCAGTGAAAACTTCCATACTATTTTTGAATGTCATGTTAGCGGCGTCTTTTGAGGAGTAACATGTGGAAAGAGAGCTACCACAGCCCACCAGATAAACCTTATCAAACTTCTTAAACTGCGATGCTAACTCTTTTAAATGAGATTTCTCTCTTTTAAGGGTGTTTCGCAGAGATTGAGGTTGTTCCATCATTTCTTGATACATTTCATATTCCATTATCATCCCTCAAGGTTAGCTAGTACAATTTTGTCTAGATAAATTGACCCTTCATAGGGTCAAAATGTTTTCTAGTCGTAATTTGAATGTTGTATGTAGAGTTTAGATATACAAATCGCAGTTTTCACTACTTCTAGGGGATTTTCACCTATTAAAACTAGGGAAGGTTCTTTCCCCCAAGCACCAGTATGATATATAACATCCGGTACACGGCCAATTCTTTCCACCGCTTTTTGAACACCCCATGGTATAGTTCCTCCTTCTTTATCCCTTATTTTCGGAGGTTCATCTTTTCGATTGTAGTATGAAGTTATTAATCCCAGTTTCTGGCAAATCTCAACTAAAGAGGGGTTGTATTTCATGTTAATGGCGCTGCGCTTCTCAGGGTCATGTTTCATTATACTCAGGATCAGCCTGGCCATGTGTGAGGAAGCACCATATTCTGGTGCTGCACATGTTTTTGGTTTTTGGTTTATGACAGTTATCCTTCCAGGAATTCCAGCCACATCTTCAATTCCCCGGGGAGATAATTTACTCATAACCAAGTTGCTCCTTACTTCTGGAATCAAGGAAGCAAATTCTGGAGAACTTTCCAGTATCTTCAAAGCCTTTCTAATGTCCTGTAGTTCCATTGTTCCCTTTTCTATCTTATTTTTTAAGCTTATTTTTTTTTAATTATGTTATTTAATTCAATCTATTATCTGGTGATGTTGTTAGTTTAGAAATTTTGATTGGTTTATTTTATATGATCTCAAGACGAGGTGTTATCATTTGTATGGTAACCATATCTATTTTAAATATTATAAATTATCCCTTTAAGTCTAACTTTTATATTCTTTTTTTTATAAATTAGGGTTAATAATAACTAGTAAGGGAGAATTGGGGGGTGTATTTCTTAATAAATACTTTAAGAATCTTACTTTACTAGGGTATGGAATTGCTAGTACTTTTTCACTAAATACTGCTTTTAATTCCACAAAAACAGGCATTATAAATTCCTACCAGTAAAACCATAGAACACAACATGTGTTATGCTTTGCGAGATAACGGGAACATTTTTTTCTACTAACCAGCCATGGCAATAGGGATTCTCTGTCAATTAACGGACAATAGGTTCGAAGTGAATATAACAGTTTTTCTATTGCTTAAATTAGATGATCATAAAGCTAATTATTTTTTACAAGCTGTGAAAATCCGGAAAAAATTTTACCACTCTCCATTAAGAAGTTTGGTAGATATTCGGACTATACATGTCCTATCGTTGGTTTAGAGTTAGGGATTCCATGGAAACAGTGGGTTATCATCTTTTTTCATAACAAGATGGCAACCATCAACTGCTAGGTTCATTGGAGTTGCCGATTGGGGGGGTCATGATGATACTATCAAGGAGATTTTACTCATCAAGTGGCCCAAATATGAAAAGATTACAACCCATCAGGCGAAACATTCTGGTGGATAAAAAAAAGATGATAAGAATCTTTGAACATAAATACATGATTATAAAAGTTCATCGTGCTTGTTAGAAGTATGTGTGGTAGATTAATTCTAAATGCAATAAGGATACATATGGAAGGCGGATTTAACTTAAAATTTAGAATCTTTTTATATAAAATCTGTTGTTATATCGTTTTTTTCTTAAAGGATAACCTATAATAATTTTAAAATTGGAAATAATCAACCGCCATTATCTCAATGTTAAATAAGGTAAATGTTGTATTCTAAGAACAATATTGGCATTTAATACAAAAAATTTGAGAGATTTGATAAATTTTCCAAAATTAAACAGTTATTGTTCATGTTCTGGTGCATATGATATAAAAATGACACCTATAATAGATGAATAGGGATAAATAAATATTTAAAATGTTTTATTTTCTCTTAAAACAATTTAAAGAGCTTATTTGTCTGAATTTTCTATAATAAAATATATATGCTCCAAGATTCGATCTTATTGTGTCAGGAACTCTAATTGTTCCACTGACTTCGAAGATAGAGGGGGCATAGTGTTGAAGCAACATTTGTTGCTGATAATGTTGCTGCTGTTGGCAGTGACGTTGTCCGCACAGGATTTACATGCCACCCCAAATCAGCAAAGTCCAGAAAACTTCACGAATTCAATAACAAACGATGAAATTACAGTTAATACCACTTCATCAGTAAAAATCCTCAATTCGACCGTTAATGAAACGGTCAGTAATACTAATAGCGATCAGCCCATTAATACATCTTGGACATCTCAAACACTCAACTCGTCTCAATATTCGCCAAATGAAGAAAACAACAGCACAGCGAACATTCAGAACTCCAGCATTGCTGCAGGAGATGGAACCTACAATAATGTCCACGGAATATGGCTTAGTGTAGATGATGTGAAAAATGTGAAGGTCGAAGAATTGATCACAGCCGGAATAACGGATGTGTTCGTCAAGGCCAATCGAATATCAAACCCTACATATCAAAGTGTCCTGACAACTATAATTGGCAAACTACAAGGCACTGGGATAAGGATACACGCCTGGGTGGTCTGTTTCGTCGATAGTGATGGAAAATGGGTGGATCCCCAGGGTAATAATACCTACACCGTTAAAGTAGCCTACACAGAAACTGTGAAAGTAGCCTACACGACCTGGTCCAAGTCCTGGTACAAACAGTGGTACAAGAAATGGACCAAAAAGTGGTTCAAAGTTGGGAAAGTATGGAAATATAAATGGAGTTATGTCTGGAAATACTACTGGAAATACGGTAAAGTTTCCAAGACTCAATACAAATACGAAACCCGCACCTCTTATCGTGATGAAACATGCTACAACCAGAGTACAACGTACAATGATGCACTGGTAAGCTCAATAGCAGGTATGACGCGTGACTGTGATATTGATGGTATCCACTTGGATTACATTCGCTACCCGGGAACTGCATATCTCCACCCCGGTGGAACTGAAGCAATCACTGCCTTCGTGAAGAGAGTGTCTGAAACGGTTAATTCCATAAAACCAAAAGTAGCACTTTCAGCGGCATTAATGCCCGAAGGGAGTGTGAATGGGTACTACTATGGGCAGGATTATGGGCAACTTTCCCAGTACCTGGATTTCCTGGTACCCATGATCTACAAGGGTAACTATCGTCAAGATACCTCTTGGATAGGCCGCACAACTGCAAACATAGTCAGCTATTCCAATGGAAAACCTGTGATATCTGGGATACAGACCTATAAATCAGATGATAATCTCGTTGCACTATCCGCATCTGAAATTAACCAGGATATTCAATCTGCTCTTTCAAATGGAGCATCAGGATATGCACTGTTCAGATACGGCTGGTTAGATAAGACATTCTTCCAGAACAAAACAACTAACCCTGAAACATCAACCACCAGCTTCACTTTAAAACAATTAAGTGAAGCCGCTGGTCGGGTTAAAGCCTTTGTCGAAGCCAACAAGAAACTGCCTAACTATGTGCAAATTTCATCGCTACAGGTCAGCATGCCCCAGTTCTTGTACCTACTAAGTGCAGCCACCACGCAAGTCAATAGCGGAGTATCCTCATCGATCACCCCAAAATCCGTGTTAAGTCCTACTGGACCCACGGATGATATGAAAAATGGCACCATTTACAAGTCAGAGTATGTTGATATGGCCAGTCGGATAAAATCCTTCATAGATACCAACGGCTTGGCACCTAACTACGTATCAACCTCTCTTGGAAAAATCAGATACGAATCAATGATTTACCTTTACTCCCGGGTGATGGATTATTATGGAACCAACGCTAGACTACCTAATTACGTGAGTGTAAATACTTGGACCTCCAGTTCAACAGCAACTACTACTACAACGGATCTAACAGATCCAAATGCACCGACCAACCTGAGTGCGTATCTGCAATCCACAAAGAACTGTCAAGTAAACGATGTTAACATCGTAGCCCTGTCACGTAGCATAACATCTGGCGCAACTTCAGCCTATGACAAGGGACAGAGCATCTATAAATGGGTGCGAAATAACTTGGAATATTCATGGTACTACAATTCGCAGAAAGGAGCGGTAAACACCCTTTCCAGTCTTTCTGCCAACTGCTGTGACCATTCACATCTGATAGCCGCCCTTTGTCGGGCAGCAGGAGTGCCAACTCGTTATGTACATGGGACATGTAACTTCTCCAGTGGAACCTACGGACACGTATGGGCTCAAATATATGCCAATGGAAAATGGTACGACGCAGATGCAACCAGCTCCCGTAATGAGTTTGGAAGCATCTACAGTTGGGACACAAGTTCGTGGACTTTTAAAGGCATCTATGCAGAATTGCCTTTCTAAATCCTTTTTTTCTTTTTTTCTTTTACTTAAAACTAAAGCAGAATTATGGAAGATACTAGCTTCGGCTATATTTGAAAAACTAATTTAAAACAATTATTAACAGAAACTTCCTGCTGGGAAACCCGTATCTTTTATCTTCTTGATTATCTTACATGTGCTGTCCAGATCTGAATCAAGGTAACCGTCAATTTTTATTACCTCTGCCTTGAGGTTCCTCTTTTTAAGTTCTTCTTTTAACCATTCTAGGTCGAATTTCTGATCCGGTCCAATGGATATTATGTCTGGCTTTAATTTCTCCACGATCTGGAACATATCAGTCTCACCACCTAAATATGCCTGGTCAACTGGTTTAAGCATAGCAACAACCTCTCGACGCTGATTTTCAGGGACAATTGGCACTCGTTTCTTGGCCCTAACTGTAGCGTCACGGGCCACCACTACCACTAACCGGGAATCTTTTCCACCTAACTTTTTTGACTCTTCCAGATAATATCCATGACCAGGATGGATTAGATCAAAGGTTCCAGTCGCCATTACAGTTTTAATTTTATTCACCTCATTATTATCTTCCTAACCAGAACAGCATGATATTATGGGTATTAATAATGAGAGGTTTAAAAACCTATCTTAATTACTCCATCTCATTGCATAAATTTTTGTAATCGGGGTTTTTTAGTCCAGTTTATATCAGACAAGTACCAGATTTAATGAATAGATAAGTACATTTATAAATAATGAAGATGTGAATTCATCTCTCTTTAGTTAAAGATCCTTTTCTTTGTAAGATTGGGGTATATTCTGTGAAGATTCATAAATAGACTACTCCTTGAAGGTGTAACATGACCACAAAAATAGCTAGAGGCAGTATTATAATGCTCTTTGGGGCATTCATATTCCGGATGGGGGGCGCTATTTATCGTTTCACCATGGCTTACCTTTTAGGGCCAATGGGCTATGGTATTCTCAGTTTAGCAACTCCTATGCAAGGCATACTGATCATGATAGCCTCTGGGGGAATGCCTCCTGCTATAGCCAAGTATGTGGCCCAGTATTCTGCTCAAGATAATGATGAAATGGTGAAGCAGGTCATACACACCGCCACCAAGATGGTGTTCATTCTGGGAATGCTTTTTAGTGTGGCCATTTTTGTATTAGCCGAACCATTAGCAGTGGGATTATTTCACAAACCTGAAGCCATTCTACCCTTCCAGTTAGTTGCATTTATCACCCCTTTCAGTGTTTTAGTGGGTGCCCTGAGGGGTACATTCCAGGGAAAACATCAGATGGGTAACATCGTAATTACCAAGGCCTTCGAACAGGTCTTTATGATAATATCCGCTATATTCCTAGTGATAGCTGGCTTTTTTGTTGCAGGAGCAATAATTGGTACGACCATAGGATTCATAGCATCTTTAATAGCTGGATACGTGCTTTACAGGAGAGGAATTGGCCTGGAACTTAAAAATGTAAAGTTAACTTTTAATTTTAGACAGGAGCTGTCCATAGCCAAAATGTTATTGATATTCTCTTTTCCGGTGGTCATAACTGGTCTGGCTGAACTGGCCCTTTTCGATTTTGTGGGTAACTTCGTGGTGGGTATTTACTTAGCCAGTGAGTACGTAGGGTACTATGGTATAGCCACTCCCATAGCACGACTTCCTTTAACCATTTCTACGGCTGTTTCCACTGCTCTGTTACCGGCAGCTACCGAAGCAGTTAGTACCAATGACAAAAATCTTCTAAAAACCTATATTAACCAGTCTTACCGTTACGTGACCCTTCTGGTCCTACCACTATCAGTGGGGACTATGTTTTTCGCTGCCCCTATCTTAAACATCATTGGACCTGCTTACGTAAATGCCACTTCCGCCCTACAGATACTTGCAGTGGGCATGTTATTCTTCACCCTATACACGGTTTCCAGCAGCATAGCCCAGGGTTTTGGAAAACCATATCTTCCCATGGTGGTTCTGGTCTTGGGAACCTTCCTGGATCTGGGGCTGAGCTTATATTTGGTGCCTATTTATGGAATTAATGGTACAGCCATTGCCACCACCATTTCAGGATTCTTCATCATGGCCATTTTATCATGGAAGATACTGAAAATCGCTGATGTATCTCTTTCCAGGGATAACTTCATCCGTATCGTGGCAGCTACATCAATACTTGGACTGTTTTTTTGGATACTACCTAAAACTCTTCCATTTCTTATGGTGGCCCTGATTCTGGCGACTCCAGTCTATGCTGTTAGTATCATAGCAGTAGGTGGAATGAAAAAGAGTGATGTTCGAGCCATCTACACACTAAGTAACAAAATGGGCCCCTTATCCTCAACAGCTAAAAAAATCGCTGATTTCATGGATAGATTTGCAAAGTGATGATGTTAATTAAGTGGCATAAAATAATTTCTTACCAACACCCTATTTTTAGAGTAATATAGGGGATTATATATTTCCAAGAGATTTTGTTACCTGTTTATCTGGCAAAAAATCTATTTCTACCAATAAATATAGAAAGTATATATACATGATCATTTTAAGGGGAATAGGTACCAGCCCCTACACAGGGGTGGGACGAGTTAAAAAGGTAGAAAACAAAGAAGACCTCCTTCAACTGGAAGGAGGTGAAATTGTGGTTTTATCTAGGGCCGCACGTGATATGTTGTCACATTTACAGAGGGCTGGTGGAGTGGTTACTGATTATGGTGGTTTAACCAGTCATGTGGCCATTGTACTGCGAGAAATGAAAGTGGCATGTGTGGTGGGTACGGAGATAGGAACCCAATTACTCGAGGAAGGTTCTCTGGTCACGGTGGATGGCCAAACTGGGAACATTTACCATGGTTTTGTTGAAATGGGGCAAGAAAATAGGTTAATGGAATTACACCGTCCAGCTACCAATGTGAAGGTGAATCTCAACATTCCAGAGATCGCTGGGAAGGTAGCACCATTATCTGATGGCGTGGGATCAATTCGAATCGAAAACCTCATTATACGTACTGGAACCCACCCCCAGAAACTTCTAGAACAGAATAAGCTGGATAATGTTATAGCTAATGGAGTTAGAACTATAGTTGATGCATTTTACCCTAAAAATGTCTATTTCCGAACTTTTGACATCCCCAGTGATGAACTTCTTAGTTTAGATGGGGGTGAATTTGAACCACATGAACACAATCCCCTGCTGGGCTTGCGTGGCATCCAGAAAGACCTTCAAAATAGGGGAATCTTGGAATCGGAGTTTAGGGCGATAAACAAACTTTTGGATGAAGGTTATGATAACATTGGCATTAAAATACCGTTTCTTAGGGATGTATCTGAATATAGGGCTGTGAAACTTATTATGAAGGATGTGGGGATCCGTCCACACCACGATATACCTCTTGGAGTGGCCCTGGAAACTCCTTCCTCATTTTTAATTTTTGATCAACTTTTAAAGGAAGGCCTGGACTTTGTGACTTTGGGGATGAGTGACTTGACCATGTGTTCTCTGGCCGTTGATCGACGGGGGGTTAAGGTTGCCAAACACTTTGATTTGATGCACCCTGGGGTGTGGAAGATGCTGCAGATGGCTATAGAAAAATGCAACCATCATGGTCTGGAAAGCTGCATTTGTGGACATGCTGCATCTGATCCCAAGATTGTAAAAAAGTTGATTGATCTGGGGATAAGTTCCATCTCCACCAATCCCGACCAAATTTTAAAGATGCGCAAGGTGGTATCCATTGCAGAAGATGCTGTTTTAGCTAAACATCTGAGATATTAAACATATTTGTATTTAACTGTTGGTGATGGTTACTGGTACTTAAGAGCTTGTTCAAAAATGATATTGCCTTTATAAAGGGCTGATCCAATGACAACTCCTGCTGCTCTTGTTTTTGAAAGTTTATTCACATCCTCCAGAGTACTGACTCCACCGGAATAAATTACAGGGATTTTTACTGCACTGAGTAATTCTTCCAGTGGTTTTATACTGAATCCCTTCATAAGGCCTTCATAATCAACATTGGTAAATAAGATTCCTCCTGCTCCCATATTTTCAAAGAATTTACCCATCTCTGGAGCGGTCTTATCTGTTTTTTCAGTCCAACCCCGAACCACCACTTGGGAATCCTTACTATCCAGTGCCACCACAATCTTTTTTTTTCCGAAACTGTTGGAAAGTTCAGGTACCACTTCCGGATTTTCCATGGCAATTGTTCCCAGAATTATCCTATTTATATCCATCTCAAGGAGATTTAAAGCATCATCCTTGGTTCTTATCCCTCCACCCATCTGTATAGGTACAGATACAGAATCTCTAATTTCTCTTACAATTTCCAGGTTATTGGTCTCACCCAGTGCCCCTCCCAAATCGATGACATGGATCATCCGGGCCCCTTTATCCTCCCATTGACAGGCAATTTTCACTGGGTCTTCCAGAATAACTTGTTCTGTTCCAGGTTTTCCCTGGACCAACTGTACACATTTCCCATTTTTAATATCAACTGCAGGAATAACCATCACTGTTTTTCACCTTAACGAGATTGTTATGGTCTAAACCATCTTATATTATACCATATTAACCAGTGGTGCCAATAACATTTTTTTATGACATACCTTGCAAGTTAATTATCGTGCCATTTTCTTTAAATCTCCTGTTCCTTGTTCACCGTTGAGATAGAAAATTAACACTCCTGCTAACATTAAAAGTCCGAAGAAAAGTTGCATAATTGTAAAAGGTTCTTTTAGGATGAAAAAGGCAGACACGGCTCCAAATAGTGAGGCCAGTGAAAACAAAGAACCAGCCCGTGTAGCACCGATAATCCTAATGGAAAGATAAATAAGGATTAACGCAGTCCCAATACTGAATATACCTACAAAGAGTAGGTAGGGTAAATAAGTCAGGGACATCTGGATTTTTAAGCCCATGGAAGCTGATAAGCCAAGTAGGAGCAAACCCCCAATAGCTGATTTTAAGGCGGTAATGAGGACAATATCACTCTTGAAGCTCAAAAATTTGCTTAAAGTGGTGTCTATGCTCCAGCAAAACGCGGCCAAAATGATTAACATATTTCCCCAACTGTAACTCATAAAGAGATTTTCTAAATTGCCTCCGGTCAAAAGAAGAACTGTTCCCAGTAGTAAAAGAAAAAAAGCCAATATATCTTTTCTCTGGAAACTCTCCTTGAGGAATAAAATTCCGATTAAGATTATAAACAGGATCTCCACAATTAAAAGAAACGAAGCATTTACTGCTGTGCTGTACTTTAAACCATTTAGATAAAGCAGGGGGGCTATTAATATCCCCAAAATGGCGGTGCTGAATAGGATAAGGTAGTCCTTGGGGCTCATGAAATGCTCCAGATCATGTCCTGTGTCCAGAAATGAAGATAATCTGTTTTTTAGGGGTGAATAACGTGCCAAGAACAAAAAAACAGCCGCCAAACAGTAAGAAAGTGCAGCTAAGTCTATAGGGTCCAGAGTCTGCAGCAATATCTTGTTGAAGGTATTGGAAATACCAAAAAAAATCATGGCCATCATGACACTGATATATCCCCATATACGATTCATTCAATTACCTCATAAAAATTAGCCAAATCCAGTCTTGGATATTTACCTTCTTGTCATCTGATAGCTTATATAGAATTAGTGGGTAGAAACTTAATTACTTAGTCTAGAAATCTTTATGATAATTTCTGTTCCAACGGGGCAGAGAACTTTACATAAATCGAGAATGCATAATATGTTGAAAATTGCATTAAAAATAGCCTATTTGGGATGTGACTACTACGGGTTCGCAAGACAACCTGACCTGCCTACTGTGGAAGGTGAACTGATCAAAGCCCTCACAAGATCAGAAATAATTGATAATCCTTCCGATGCTGGTTACTCCATAGCTGGCCGAACAGACCGTGGGGTTCATGCCCTGGGAAATGTGATTTCATTTCGCACTGAATCTATGATCAATGTAAATCAAATAAACGACTGTTTACCTGCTTCTATAAAGGTCCTGGCCCAAACCAGTGTGCACCATGGATTCAAACCTAGATTTGCCCGACAACGTCATTACCGTTATTTAATGCCCAAGAATCCCTTCGAAGAAAATTGGGACATGAAAAGTATGAAAGAAGCTGCCAAATTATTTATTGGTACTCATGACTTCAGTAATTTTACAAAAAGAAGTGAGAGAGATCCGGTTCGAACCGTGAACAACCTGGAGGTGAGGAATCAGGACCATGTAATATGTTTTGATATTAAGGGTGAGAGTTTTCTGTGGAATATGGTACGTAAGATGGTGACGGCCATAATAAATGTCGGCCTTGGAAAAATTGAAGTCAGAGATGTAGCTAAACATTTAAATCCACAAAGAAAAGTATTCATCACTCCCGCACCTGCTGAAGGCTTAATCTTGATGGATGTAACCTATGATACTGTAAAATTTGTAGAGGATCCTTATGCCCGGAGGTTATTCCTGTCGGTTTTGATGAAAAACTATATGAATACCTGTATTCATTCGGCTGCTTACCGAGAGATGATGGGGAGTCTTGATAATAATGAAAAATGTATCCTCCCTTTATATAATGAATTAAAAGTTTTAAAATAGTATTGAAGATGAATTGGCATCATTCTGGGACTGACAAACAATTAAATAATATGAAAACCATATTATTATTTGGGAATTAAATTTACCCAGGAGGAAAAAGTCTGTTTTATAGGGGCAGAGATGATAAAAACTTTAACTCTTCATATGGGGATTATAAGGACTTAAAAAATATTAAAGGGCTAATTGTTGGTTTTGATCCGGGACACACCGTAGGAGTGGCCATTATGGATCTTAATGGCCAGGTCTTATCAGTTAAAAGCTTTAAGGAAGCCAGCCGATCCGATGTTGTCAGTCATATAATTAGTTATGGTAAAGCAGTCTTGATATCAACCGATGTATATCCTCCTCCTAAGATGGTTAAGAAACTTTCTTCTATTTTGAAGTCGCGTATCGATGCTCCCTCAAGATTCATGTCGGTTGAATCAAAAATTGAAGCAGTGGATCTTTATTTAAATGAAAAATCTTCTTTTCCCAAATCTAAAGTGGTGCCTTCTGATACAATACCCCAGAATGCTCATGAAAGAGATGCACTGGCTGCAGCTTTAAAAACTTACAAAAAATACCAGAATAAACTACAACAAATCACTAAAAAAGCTGATGAATTGGATTTAACTTCATTTGAAGTGGATACAGTTAAAATCATGTTTTTACAAGGGTCACCTGTTAGTAAAGCCATAGATCATATTTTAGAAACCAGAAAAAGCAAGAAAACTCAATTAGACATTGAACATACTCCTGAATTACAATTAAAACTTAATAGATCATCTTCTAAAGATGAATATGATTCATTAGGGTATTTGAGGCACATTAGTCGATTGAAACAGAGAATTAAATCTCAGGAAACTGAAATTAAAAATTTAAAAAAACTGAACCTTAAAATGGAAGAAAAGTTGGAGAAAGCTCAGCAGGAGGCCTCGACTTTGAATGAAAAAATTGAAGACCTCCATTACCAGTACTCCAAAGGAATTCTGGCAAAAAAAGAGTTAACATCCAAAATTGCTATTATAAAAAGATTACAGGCTAAATATCAACATGAAAAGGAATTAAAGCAGAATTTGCAGGAAAATTTAAATTCTATCAAAAATATTCAGGCCCTGGAACTTTCTAAAAATGTGGTGCCAGCTAAAATAATAGAATCCTTCACTCGGGAGGGCATAAAAGAAGCTTGTGACTACTGGAAGATAAAAGAGGGAGATGTGGTTTTCATTAAGAATTCTAAAGGTGGAGGATCCCAAACTGCTTCTTTAATAATCCAGAGGGGTATAAAGGCCTTAATAATTAATGATCAGATGTCGCATACTGCTGAAGAAGAATTTGAGAAAAATATGATTCCCCTCATCCCCCTGGAAACGGTTGATCTGAAGATGATTGACAAATTTGCAGTGGTCAGTGTTGATTCACTTCGAACCCAAATTGAAAGCTGGAAAGCCCAAGTAAAGGATAGGAAGGCCAGTGAAGACAGGAAAAAACTTTTAAGTGTTATTGATGAATATCGTGCTAAGAGAAGGAGATCAGTTGATTCATAAAGTATCCTGCGATATCAATGTATTTTCTTAAATGAATAGTTTAGGTGTTTAAAATGAAGATTGCTTTTGTCATTGGTACCAGACCAGAGATCATTAAAATGTCACCCCTCATTGATGAGGTGAAGCACCGGGGAATTAACTACATTTTAGTACACACTGGACAGCATTATGATCATGAGATGAGTCAGCAGTTTTTCACGGACCTGGAACTGGAAAAACCCCATTACAATATTGGGGTTGGATCAGGAGCCCATGGAGAACAGACCTCCATGATGATTAGTCGTATCGAGGAAGTTCTCCTTGAAGAAAAACCAGATCTAGTTCTGGTAGAAGGAGATACCAACGCGGTTCTGGCTGGTGCACTGGTGGCAGCTAAACTTCATATTCCTGTTGGTCATGTAGAGGCAGGCTTACGTTCTTATGATAAAACCATGCCGGAAGAGATAAACCGGATGGTGGCTGATGTCTGCACCCAACTATTTTTTGTACCCACCCTCACTACAGCAACTAATCTATTATTGGAAGGTGTTAGTCCCAAAAACATCTTCATCACCGGTAACACGGTGGTGGATGCCTGTCAGCGTAATCTTAAAATTGCCAGGAAACATTCTAACTTGGCAGGAGAAATCGATCCCAGGGCCAACGTTTTAACTCTGACTCTGCACCGGGCTGAAAATGTCGACCACCCCTGGAGGCTGAGCCAGATTGTTAATTCTCTGTTAGAACTGGATGATTTAACTATAATCTTCCCGGTACATCCCCGTACCGCCAAGAATCTCCATAAATTTGGTTTGTATAGGAAACTGGATGAAGCGCCCCATGTACAGATTATTAAGCCAATGGGGTACCTGGAATTTTTACTACTCTTGTCCGAGTCTCATCTGGTGATGACTGATTCGGGTGGAATTCAAGAAGAAGCAATAACTCTTAACTTACCCTGTATAACCCTACGATACAACACCGAACGACCTGAAACAGTGGAAGCTGGTGGGAACATATTGGTGGGAACAACCCAGAAAAAAATTGTCAACTCCATTCGGAATATCCTGAGTGATGAAGATCTTTATCGTAGTATGAAAGAGGCTTCTAATCCATATGGTGATGGAACAGCATCAAAAAAGATCGTGGACATCATATCAGAAATAGAATCTCGTGGTGAACTCAAAATAGAAGCACCAGACTTTATAACTGGAGTTACCACCACTAAATTAATTAGTGTGGATCAGGACATTAATGTATCAAAATTTGAGGATAAATATCGGGGAATTGTTAAAATAGTATTTGAGGATGGAAAGATAATATTTCCAGAACCAGGGCTTAATTTAAAGGATAAACTGGTTTTAATATCTGGAACAGAGCTTTGATCACCCCTGTAATTTGTGACATAGATCAGGCAGGTCTCATTGAATCATTTAATGGTTTATAGGGGGTTGGAATCATCTTTAAATAACCTTATGTCCTTAGGAATGATTAGCCCATCATAACAAATTCAGATCTATATATAAATCCAGATTATCACTATCCCAGACGAAAATGAGTGTAGAGGAGATTTCAATGGTATGTAAGATCAGGGAAGATACCAAAATCACCATTTATGGTTTGGGCCATATGGGACTGCCCACTGCGGCGCTCCTGGCTAGAAGTGGCCTGAAAATTTTAGGTGTTGATGTAAATCCCCACATTGTAAAAAAGATTAACCAGGCACAATCACCCATATTGGAGCCAGGCTTGGGTGAAATAATTCATGAAACTGTTAAAAACTCACAACTATCTGCCAGTACAAATATTGAACAAGCTTCCAGACAATCAGAAGTGCATATGGTTATAGTACCCACCCCTATTGATGAAAATAAGGCGGCGGACTTGAAATCAGTTGAAATGGCGTGTAGAAGTATAGCTCAGGGTCTGGATAAGGGTGACCTGGTTATCATCGAAAGCACGGTGCCACCAGGCACCTGCCAATACCTAGCCACCCCCTTATTGGAAGAAAGTGGATTAAAGGTTGGTTTAGATTTTGGTCTGGCTTACACCCCTGAGAGGGCATTACCCAACAGAACCCTGGATGAGATGGCCCATAATCCTCGAGTAATAGGTGCTATAGATGACTGCAGTTTTGAAAAGGCTTCATCTCTTTATCAGAGGATCACCAGTGGTGAAATCATTAGGGTGAAAGATTTACAAACTGCAGAAATGGTTAAGCTAATGGAAAACACCTATAGGGATACGAATATTGCACTGGCCAATGAATTCGCTTTAATATGTGAATCACTAGATATAGATGCCCTGGAAGCTATAAAAGCCGCGAATCATCATCCGCGGGTAAACATCCATGTTCCCGGGCCGGGTGTTGGTGGCCACTGCCTATCCATAGATCCCTATTTTCTGGTGGAAATAGCCAATGAACAGGGTATTGACACTCCGCTGATTAAAACTTCCCGGATGGTAAACGAGAACATGCCCCTGGAAGTGGCTAGAATGGCTCGTGAAGCGTTAATGGAGAAAGACAAGAAGTTAAGGGGCTCTGAATTTGGTATCCTGGGCGTTGCTTACAAGGGAAACGTGGCTGATGCCAGGGAGTCACCAGCAGAAGATCTGATCAGAGAATTATTATCCTCCGGAGGAGTGGTGTATGCTCATGATCCCCATGTACCTTCCGAGCTAGTGGAATCCTTTGGAGCTAAATCTGTGAGTCTGGAGAGGGTATTGGACTGTGATTGTGTTATTCTCATGACTGGTCACGATATTTATAGCCATCTAGAACCATCTATGATCAAAAAAGGCGTTTTTATTTGTACTCAGCCCATTTTAGAACCCGAAAAATTTCGAAATGCTGATGTTGTCTTTAGGGGTGTGGGAAGGTCTTGAAATTATTAATTATAGAGTACGCCATGGCCAGTGGAAATGAAGATCCTTCCATAGCTATTGAAGGTCGAACCATGCTACAGGGTCTATTGGAGGATTTCAACAATGAAAATACGTCATATTTAATCTCTTACCACTCACTTCCTTTAGATGGAGGAAGGTGTCATGCGAAGAAAATCTTTGATGACGTGGAGGAATGGTTAAAAGAAGATTTATCCCATTACGATGCATGTCTACCTATTGCACCTGAAGAAGATTTCATTCTCTACAGGATAACCCGGGCCATTGAAGAACAAGGATTAAAAGTAATAGGTTCTCTATCAAAAGGAGTTTTAACCTGTTCTGATAAATGGGAAACCTATCAGGCCCTAAAAAAAGTTTCTCCCCTGATAAGCACTGATAGAATATTTTTTGAAGATCTGGATGGAAACTCCAAACATGTAAAGGCAATACCTGATTTTGAAAAACTGAAGGTAGCTAAGCCAGTGGATGGTGTTTCCTGTTCTGGAATTCGGCTAGTTGATTCTCAGAGGAAATTAGAGGAGGCCGCTATACAGATCAGGAAGAACAGCTCTTTTCCCTTTTTTTTACTCCAAGATTACATAGAAGGAGATAGTTGTAGTGTTAGTTTGTTGACCGATGGCCGGAATGCAATGCCCATAAGCCTTAACTTACAAAATATCAAAATAAATGATTCATATTTGAATTATAATGGTGGAAAAACTCCTTTAGAACATCCACTTAAATGTGAAGCGTTTGCTGTTGCAAAAAAAGCTGTTGAATCAATAAGGGGATTGTGTGGTTATGTAGGGGTGGATCTGATACTTGGTGATCAGGTTCATCTGGTGGAAGTTAACTCCAGACTCACCACTCCCTACATTGCTCTTCGTAAACTAGTGAACTTCAATCTTGGTCAGGCTGTTATGGATGCAGCACAGGGCACTTTACCCTCTACTATTCAACTGGAGGGGAACGCTTATTTTTCCAAGAATAATCATGAAATGAATGTATCGGTGATTAAATGAAAATTGCGGGATTAGATATTGGTGGAGCAACCACTGATCTGGCAGTTGTTGAGTTTTCAGCCTCTGCTGATATAAAAAATGTGAGAGTGGATAACGAGTATCTGCCCATATGGATGGAGAAGGAAAATCTGGGTAATGTTATAAAAAACATGTTAGGATCTGATTTTCATGATTTAGATGCCATAGGAGTGTCTATGACCGCAGAGCTAGCTGATGCCTATGCTACTAAGAAGGAAGGTGTTTTGGATATAGTCAAAAGGATCCGTGAGCTTACCAGTATTCCCATGGGTTTTGTGGGGCAAAATGGTATAATGGGCCACCACGAAGTCCTGGAAAAACCCTTGGATGTTGCAGCTGCTAACTGGATCGCCACCGTTCCGTTGGCTGCCATGATCTCACCGGATTGTATCCTGATTGATACTGGCAGCACCACCACCGATATCATACCCATAAGGGATGGTCAGGAGTGTGCCCAGGGAAGGTCAGATTTAGAAAGACTGGCAACTGGAGAACTGGTTTACACTGGACTTTTAAGAACCAATGTAGCCACCTTGGTAGACCGGATGCCTCTCCGGGATATCTGGGTCAGGGTGGCATCGGAGTTGTTTGCCATAACCGCTGATATCCATATCATCCTGGGAAATATTGAAGAAAGGGAATATTCATGCCCCACTCCTGATGGATCAGGAGAATCTAGAACAGAGTGTATGCAAAGGATGGCCCGTGTAGTATGTTCTGATCTGGATGTTCTTGCTGAGGAGGAGGTGGAAGGGTTAGCATCTTACGTGTACCAGAAACAGTTGGAGAGGATCACTGAAGCCCTTCTAGAAGTTGCTGAAAGTAACGATCTGGAAGAAGTAGTGGTAACTGGATTAGGTATGGACCTTGTCGGTAGAGAGGCTGCAAACCTCCTGGGACTTAAGGTGACAGGTATGAATGAATTATTAACCAGAGAAGAGTGTATTTCGGCTCCTGCAGTAGGAACTGCCCTTTTAATGGAAGAATTTCTGAGAAGTAAAAGCTTTAATGAAAATATCTAATAAGGAATTGTATGGTGATGGACAAAAATCTCAAAATTCTCCTGCTCGCAGTGGTATTTCTGGCTGTAATTTTCTTATGGGCCAATATCAGTGAAAAATCCCAGTTAGGCTCCGATAATAGGGGATCCGTAACTAAAGATGTTTATTCACATTATGGAACTCCTACAGTCAGGATCGCAGTGGTTACTGGGATGCACCCCAGGGAGGGCTTAGCCACCAACATGGTTCCGCATGCAATAAAACTTTTTGCTCTATTAAACCAGGTGGAAGTAGCTGATTATCATGTGAGGGTGGATGATAAACCAGATGACTTCACCATAGGACGTAACAACGGGGAGGGGCTGGTTGCCCAATATGCTGTACCTGATATTGTTAAGTCTAATTATCAACTGGTAATAGTAAGCCATGACCATGAACCGGGTTATGGTGAAGGTTATTATATTGCCACACCCACCCATGACGTCAAATCAGTTTCAATTGGAAATGCAGTCCATCAGATACTGACCTATTTCAACTTCTATCCTGGATCCAGTGATGTTAAATCCCAGGCCAGTTCAATTACCCTGGTTGACTACCCCATCACCCTTGCAGGAATACCAGTCTTGGTCTACGAGATGCCAGAATGGAGTAACTTCTTTGAGGCCATGTACCATACTTACAAGTTAATGCAGGCCTCTTCTATGGCGCTGAGTTCTTAACTGTGTAAAAAAATAATAGTGATAATTCTTTTTTTAAATAGGTTTTTCTGAATAAAAATCATGGATAAAAGGAAAGTTCATAATCGAATTCTTCATATTTATCATCTCAGTACCAAACTTTCTTCATACCCAACAGGTAGGCTATTACATTCGCCCCCAAATGCAGGAATATACTTAAAACTATTATTAAAATTGTTAAATTTAATGGAACGACTACCACTAAAGATGCGAATATTAATGCTCCAATTACAAAATCTAACTGGTCCAGGAGGGGGGCTGGTCGTCCTCTTTCAATTTTAAGCCTTCTTTTTATAAAACTTCCGACGATGTCTCCTACAAGGGCACCAGTCCCCAGGCAGAGGCCCCGAATTGCTCCTTCCACCATGTTGCTGGGCAGTAGGGTGTAGTATAAGTTATCCAGGGAACTGTTAACATTAAAGCCTTGAATTACATAGCCAGATAATGCGCCTTGGAGAATTCCAATTCCTATTCCCACCATAATGCCTAGAATTAACCCTTTCCAAGTCTTACCATTACCAAATAGCCTCTTTCCATCGCGAAAGTTCCTTTCACCATCAATTGGAGTCCCACCACCGAAGATTAAAGCACTTACATTGGCTAAGTACGCTGGTAACATAAAGTATATAGCATAGGCTGATAAACAGAAAACACTGATAACAGTTGGGTCCATTTTTCTCCTCCCAATTAACTAAAGAAATAGTTATTTGCTCTACAATAAATAGTATACCTAGGTGAATTTATGGTTATTAAGAAAACCAAGAGCCTGTGTCCTCAATGTCTTCGAGTTGTTGATGCTGAAGTTTTTGAGGAACACGACAAGATTATGATAAAAAAGGAGTGTCCAGAACACGGTTTTTTTGAGAATACTTACTGGAGTAGTGAAGAAATATACGAAAAGGCTTTTGAATATGATTACGAGGGAGCTGGTTTGGAAAATCCTCAGACTGAAATTGTTAATGAATGTCCTCTTAACTGTGGATTATGTCCGAATCATGAGAGTCATACTGTTTTAGGTCTTATTGATGTTACTAATCGTTGTAATCTTCGTTGTCCTATATGTTTTGCCAATGCTGCTGTTTCTAAGTCGCTTTATGAACCTTCTTATGATGATATCCGGGAGATGTTAAGAAATCTCCGTTCTAACCGTCCAGTTCCAACCCCGGCCATTCAGTACGCTGGTGGAGAGCCAACGGTACGTAAAGATATTGTTGATTTAATTAAACTGGCCAAGGAAGAAGGTTTTACCCACACTCAAATAGCTACCAATGGGATTAAACTGGCAACCAACTCTCAATTGGCCATTGATCTTAAAGAAGCAGGACTTAACACTGTTTATCTTCAGTTTGATGGAGTTACCGAGGAGCCTTACCTAAAAAACAGGGGTAAGAACCTATTGCCATGGAAATTGCAGGCTATTGAAAATTGCCGTAAAGCAGATCTGGGGATAGTGCTGGTACCTACCCTGGTTAAGGGGGTAAATGATCATCAAATCGGGGATATAATAAGATTTGCAACAGAGAATCTGGATGTTATCAGGGGTATAAACTTCCAACCAGTAGCATTTGCTGGCCGAACACCTGCTAACCATGTGGAGGAGCAGCGCATCACCATACCTGACTTCGAGAATATGGTTGAGGAACAGACCAAGGGCCAGATCAAAGTGGAGGATTTCTATCCTGCCTCATGTGTGATGCCAATATCTGACTTCATTGCAGCTATTGAGGGTGATAACCAAGTAACTTTCACTTGCCATCCTCATTGCGGTTCAGCTACCTATATCTTTATTGATGGGGAGAAAATTATTCCCATAACCCAATTCGTGGATGTTGACCGATTTTTTGATCTTCTTTCCAAGAGTAGTGACGATATTAAGGATGGAGGAATCGTATCTAAGGCGAAAGTCATAGCTCGAGCATCAATTGAGCTTCCAAAGACTGTACATCCATCAAAAACACCGGAATCGGTGGATTTGAAAAGTATACTACTCAACGTATTCAAAGACCGTTCTTATGATGCGCTAGGTGACTTTCACCATAAAATGCTATTGATATCCTGCATGCACTTCATGGATCCCTGGAATTTCGACCAGGACAGAGTTAAAAGATGTGTGATTCATTATGCGGTTCCTGATGGGCGTATAATCCCATTCTGTTCCATGAACGCTATTTATCGCCAGAGTATTGAGAAAAAATATTCTAAGCCATTTAAAAGCTGAGTCTGGTAGTAAAATTGATGATCAAAGCCCCTTCTAGACTGCACATAACTCTTATTGACCTTAACGGTTCTATAGGGAGGATGGATGGAGGTGTGGGTTTAACCCTGGAAAATCCGTACCTAGCTTTGGATTGCCATCCCGGAAATGATGGCGTCAGGGTAGAATTCGCTGACCATGATAAAATAAGCCCCAACCGCCGCAAAGAGTATCAGGACAAGATTGAAAGCGCATCCCACAAGATGATGGAATTCCTGGGCATGGAAGGTGATTTCGACTTTTTGGTAGGGGAAACCTATCCTCCTCATTCAGGCTTGGGAACTGGAACCCAACTATCACTTGCAGCTGGGAAATTAATATCTAATTATCTTGGTCAGGATATTGATGCCCATTCAATTGGCAGAATAGTGGGCCGGGGTGGTACATCTGGTATAGGAGTTGCTGCCTTCCAGCAGGGTGGATTCATAATTGATGGTGGCCACCTTAAAAGTGAGAAATCAGAATTTCTCCCTTCATCGGCTTCTCAAGCTTCCCCACCACCAATAATTGCCCGTTACGATTTTCCTGATGATTGGAAAATACTGCTTGTAATCCCACGCTTTGAAGATAGAGTATGGGGAAAAAAAGAAGTTAACATCTTTCAAGAGTACTGTCCCATCCCTTTACAGGAGGTTGAGAAACTTTCACATCTGCTTCTGATGAAAATGATGCCTGCAGTTGCCGAGGGTGACCTGGACACCTTTGGTGAAGCAGTGAACTCTATACAAGATATGGGCTTTAAAAAGATCGAAAACAAGCTACAAAACATAGTCATTGGCAATATTATGGAATCGCTCCGGTCAGCAGGGGCAGCTGGGGCAGGTATGAGTAGTTTTGGCCCCACTGTATACGCAATTACTGATACTAATCCTAAAGGACTTATAAATGCTGTGGAAGATGTTCTAGGGTCCATTGATCGTGAAATAATCCTCACCAGGGCACAGAATCAGGGTGCAGTTATAAAACAAGATGTATAAGTTATATGAATAGTGAAGAGAATCTAATTTAGAGGAACCTTATCATGAAAATACTGGAAGGCCAAGTTTGGACGTTTAGAGATCATGTTGACACCGATGTGATAATCCCCGGCCGTTATCTTCGGATTCTGGATCTGGATGAAATGTCATCCCATGTTATGGAGGGTGAAGATCCTGATTTTGCCAGTCAAGTAAAAAATGGTGATATCATCGTTGCTGGTGTAAATTTCGGTTGCGGATCATCAAGGGAACAAGCACCAGTTGCATTGAAGCATTTAGGGGTGGCAGCAGTGGTGGCTCCCTCTTTTGCACGCATTTTTTATCGTAATGCCATTAATGTTGGTCTACCCGTTATCATGGCCGATGTGGAAGCTGAAAAGGGAGATATTCTATCCATTGATCTGGAAGCTGGAATCATACTAAATAAAAGCAACGGGAAAAAATTTGAGATACAGCCCTTCCAGAACTTCATGCTGGAAATTCTCGAGGATGGCGGCCTGGTTAATCATTTCCTAAAAAACAGGGGAAATAGTTAAAAAAATAAAAGATAAATGACATGATATCAATAAGGTTGTACATTTTTTTGGGTGATGAATTCTATTTTTACGGAGAAAAATGATGAAATGTCCTGCATGTGGCTCCTGTGAGCATCAGATACTTAAATCAAAGGGTAAATTAACCAAGGAACTACTATTAAAGTGTGAAGAATGTGGAAATGTATACAGGGAAACCATGGAGTCCCCACGGCCCATGGAGGTAAGGATTATTATCAGTAAGTTCGATGAATCCCTAAAAAAATGGGCCAGTTTTAAACCTGATGAAATTCTGGAAGTGGGTGATGTACTGGAGATAGGGGATGAGAGAGTCCGCATCACTTCCCTGGAGAATAAAAGAAATGCCAGGGTAATGGAAAGTATGGTGGAAGATCTGATAAGCATCTGGGCTGTATCAGTAGATATACCGGCCCGGGTGGGTGTTTCCGTGGACCTCCATGGAAGAGTTTTATCACGTAAGGTAGAAGTGGACCGAGACTTCACCTTCAAGGTAGGGGACGTGGTGAAAATGGGCAGAACTATCTTTCGAATAAAAACCATAAAAACTTTAGAAAGGCGCATGCGACGAGGATTTGCATATGCCGATGTTACAAAGCGTGTATATGGAATACCGGTATCGGAACGACGTTACGATTATGATTTAACCATGAATGTGGTAACATGACTTCCCAAGAGGAAATGGTAGAAAATTTGTGGAGCAGTGGATATCTGCATTCTCGGAAGGTGAAGGAGGCCCTCCTTAAGGTGCCCCGAGAGGAATTCGTTCCTGAAAATAAGCGTTCATATGCTTACATGGACACACCATTACCCATAGGGGAGGGTCAAACCATATCCGCCCCTCATATGGTGGCTATTTTATGTGAAGAACTTGCTTTAAAAGAGGGGATGAAAATCCTAGAGATCGGAACTGGATACGGTTATAACGCCGCAGTAGTAGCGGAAATAATTGGCGAGAAAGGTCATGTTTACACCCTCGAACGGATTGAATCACTGGCCCATAGGGCAATGGATAATTTGAAGCGCACTGGCTACGATAAAAGGGTGAAGGTGATCTTAACTGATGGGACCCAAGGTTACCCTGAAGAAGCACCATATGACCGCATTTATGCCACGGCCAGCGCCCCCCGTGTGCCGGAACCATTGAAAACTCAGCTAATCATCGGTGGAAAACTTCTTAGCCCGGTTGGTTCTGATCATTACTTCCAAGAACTGGTTTCAGTAATCCGAATATCCGAAGAAGAGTTCCAGACCAAAAAATTAGGTGGAGTGGCATTTGTACCTATGATTGGTAAACATGGCTGGCCTGAAGAGTGATGAGAATTATTTCCTCTCCATTTACCAATAAAGAAATTGATTAGAAATGAAATTCTATTTAGAAACCTATGGATGCACCTATAACCAAGCAGATTCACAGATCATGGCAGCTTCACTGGAAAAAGTAGGATACCAATTAACTGAATCATCAGAAGAAGCCGATATTTTTATCCTTAACACATGCTATGTTAAGCTACCTACACAGCAGAAGATCATAAACCGTATAAAACAGATAACCTCTTCTTCACCCCCCAATAAGCTTTTGGTGGCAGGATGTATGGTTGACATTGACCCCCAAGTCCTGGAGCGCATTGCACCACAAGCCAGCTGGATGGGGGCCCGTCAGATAAACTCCACCCTGGAAGTGGTGGAGGGGATGTTGAAGGGTGAAAAACTTAGAAAAACTGGTCACAGCTACGATGTTAAGGCTGGCCTTCAAAAAAAACGTTTCAACCCATTGATTCATATTTTACAGATCTCCGAGGGTTGTCAGGGGCACTGCACTTACTGTTGCACCCGCTTTGCCCGGGGAAAATTGCAGAGCTACTCCCCCGATGCCTTGTTGGAGGAAGTTGAAGGAGCAGTCCAGGATGGATGCGTGGAGATACAATTAACCGCTCAGGATACCGGTGCCTATGGTAAAGACACAGGTGATAGTTTAGCCTCGTTAATTGAAGATATTACAGAGATAGAGGGTGATTTCAGAGTAAGAATAGGGATGATGCATCCAGAGAGCATAATGAGAGACCTGAAAACAGTAATCAAATCATTTGAAAATGAAAAAATTTACAAATTTCTTCACTTACCTCTTCAAAGTGGCAATGACCAAGTTTTAAGCCATATGCAAAGGGGACATCCGGCAGATACCTTTAAAAAAATCGTTCATAACTTTAGGGAGGCAATACCCACGCTTTCTCTGGCCACCGACGTGATTGTAGGCTACCCCACCGAAGATGATAAGGCATTTCAGGACACCATCAAGTTGATAAGGCAAACAGAACCAGACTTTTTACATATCTCAAAGTATCATCACAGGCCTGGTGTGGCTTCTTCACACTTAAGTGAGATAGCCACCCCGATTATGAAAGGCCGGGTTAGGCAGATTAATGAACTCAAGACCAACATAGCCTACCAAAGTAACCAGAAAATTCTCCATACTATACAGAACATTCTAATAACACATAAAGGCCCCCGGGGGGGATGGGTTGGTCGTAATAATTCATATAAAACAGTAATCGTGGATGATGCTCCCCTGGGAGAATTCATCACAGTCAAAATTACCGAAGCAAAAAATACCTACCTCCGGGGAGAAGTAATCTGATTTTTTTCTAAAAAAATTATTAAAATAAAAAAAATGGGTTTAGAAAGGTAAGGATGCGTAGGTACCTTTCGGAGTGTAAGAACTCGTGTCCCAATTGTTTATTCTTCCAAAACTGTTTGCATTATTGCTGGCATCGGCATTGATCCAGTTTCCATCCACATAAACCTGTGCCCATACGTGTCCGTAGGTTCCGCTAGCGAAGTTACAGGTACCGTGTTTGTATAGACTTGGTATTCCTGCTGCTCGGCAAAGGGCCACTATCAGGTGGGACAGATCACAGCAGTTACCAGCACGGTTCAACAAGGTATTAACTGCACCATACTTGGTATTGTAGTAGAATGAGTAATCTAACTCATCACGCACCCAGTTGAATATGAACAGTGCCATCTCATAGGTTGAAGTGGCATTTGCTGTTATGTTCTGGGCTAAAGTGACAATCCTAGAATCAGTGGACTGGCAGTTGGTTGTGGGCTGTAGATACTCTTGTAACTCAGCTGAATAGTTTGTTACGGGTATTGGAAAAGATACGGGTACTGCATTTGAATCGGTAGTCTCTGAATCTGCAAATACTGAACCAGCACTTACTGCATCGAAATCACTGCCTTCAAAGAAGCTAGCATCTATCAAACCGAAACGGAATAGGGCGTAACCAGATGCACCACAATCCAGTGCCTTTTTGATATCTTCTTTTAATTCCGTTGCTGGCAAGAGGGTCAGATTACTATCTGAAGCATAGGTCTGCAAACCGACTATTACAGGTGTAGATCCCGCTTCACGAACTATGTAAGCAGTTTTCGTACCGATCCAAGTGTTGTTCTGTCCATAGTTACCTTTGTAGATCATGGGCACTAGGAAGTCCAGATAATTGGCAAGCTGTCCGTAATCCTGTCCATAGTAGTAGGCGTTAACGGAACCCTCCGGCATGAGGGCAGCTGACAGTGCTACATTTGATTTCACTGATTTAACTGAGGTCTTCACTCTGGCCACGAAGCTGGTTATGGCTGCAGTTCCACCGGTGTATTTATATGCAGTTCCAGGGTAGCGGACGTAATCCAAGTGAATACCGTCTACCAGATCACTACTGGCCAGTTTAGTGGCAAATTGAACCAACTGGTCGTTAAAACTGGTGTCAGTACCGTAACGGGTTTCAGTTTTATAGGTCGTGGTGGTTTCGTATTTGTGTTTCCAAACGTAGTACCATCCGTACTTTTTTTGGTATTTGGTAACTTTTTGCCACGTATACTTCCACTTGTACCTCCATTTGGAACCTGATTTATACTTATATTTGTACCATTTTTTGGTCCATTTGGTGTAGGGTACATTATACCAGCCCTTGTACCACTGTTTATATTCTACCTTCACTGTTTTCTGGTAGGGTACCTGGGCGGTGTAACTGTAAGTTCCTAAAGGATCTACCCATTTACCGTTGGCGTCTTTGAAACAAGTTATCCAAGCATGGATTCTAATGTTATTGTTTGAAAGTTTTCCTTTGACTTTTGCTAAGTTGTTAAGGGTGGTTTGGTAATCCACCAGTCTACTTACTTTAATGTATACGTCAGTGATTCCCTTCTTCACCAGATCCTGGACATTGATGCGGTCAATGTCATCGCTACGTATCCAGATTCCCTGTGGGTTACTGTACGAGTCATTAATGGTAGTTGCACCGTCTGATGTGGTTTCACCTGCTGCTAATGTATCTTCTTCTGATGTGGTGTTCAAGTCGCTGGCTATGTGGGTAGTGTTAATCAGTGTTGTATCGTTGGTTATATTTTCGCTGGCAACACATATGCCGTTATTTAAAAGGAGCAAAGCTCCAAATAGAACCAGCAGTGTAATCAAAAATTTTTTATTAATTATACCGCCTCCGACTCATATAATACCATTTGATGTTTTTTTCCTAAAATGGAAGGAACATGAAATTGTCATATTCCGGGTATTTCTGAGTATATGTGCCTCTTTTTACCATTACTTATAAAATTTATTATTTTTTTCTGGCATTAAAACAGTTCAAGAACTCTTTTTAGCATTAGGAGCTAATTTTCACAGATTTATTATCAACATTAAACGGTTTATTTCCTTGGTTTTCCCATTTTGGGTATTATAATCTTCTAAAACCCGTTAGGTTTTTTTAACCACTTTTAGGCCTTAAAAGTTTGATTGTGCTAACGATGGTTACTGTGGGATTGACTCAGAATCCTACCCAACAAATTGGAAAGTAATATTTTGGTTAAAAAAATTGTTAAGGCCATTAAGAAATCTTAACTGTACAATAAAACCTATTATGAGGTCATTATTTAGTTTTAAAATTAATGTGATGTTTCAAATTCGTTTTGGATGACTAGTGAGTTCAATAAATATATCTAACTATTGTCCATAGGTAATTCACTCAAAAAAATATTAAAATAGATTGATATCCTTTAAAATCCATTTAAATTCTCGGACAATTTTGGATTTATGTGCTGATATTGGTGGGAAATTACATTGTTTAGAGATATCAAAAAAAACACGGATTATACAAGTATCAGACCATTAGTTCAGTACAGTATAGAAAAAAATTGAAATGAAATTTTCAAAAATTTATATGTATTGAAGAATTTCAAAGGAGTATAAATGCCGTGGGCCGGACTTGAACCAGCGACATCCAGATCTTCAGTCTGGCGTTCTCCCAACTGAACTACCACGGCCTATGGGCCCGACGAGATTCGAACTCGTGATCACCTCCGTGTCAGGGAGGTATCATACCCCTAGACCACGGGCCCGCATTCAGTGATTATTATATTATTCCTATATAAACCTTTTCTATATCTTTTTTAAATCTGCAACCGCCTTTTTAGGATGTAATGGTGAGAGGATTTGATGGTAAAGTTTATTCCCTTCAGAAACATATTAAATATTCACTAGAAAACTACCCCGTGGAGGAATGAAATATGGATATCCAGGATCCAATAAAGACAACGGTCGAAGAAATACGCAAGGTTTTAAATATTGAAAATGTAATTGGTGAAGTAATCGAAACCGAGGATAAGGTTATGATCCCTGTGACCAAGTTTGGAATGGCATTTGGTGCAGGTATGGGTGAAAGGGGAACTAATGGTCAAAATGGCGGTGCTGGTGCGGGTGGTGGTGCTGGAATTGAGCCTGTAGCCATGGTCGTGGTATTCAAGGGTGTTTCTGGACCTGATGGAGTAAAAGTCCTGTCATTAAAATCAGCGGACCCACTTGCACGTGCCATAAGCGAGGTGGGCAGCACGGTGATGGATATCGTGAAAGAAAGCCGCAAGAGCAAAGATTCAGCTACAACAGAAAAGAAGGAAGAACCCACAGAATAGAGCGGATAGAATTTGACAACTATCCTGTTAGCCATTTTTCTGACCATAGTCTGCATTATTCTATCTTTTCTTATAATTCCATTCCAACTGTCTTTATGGTTCTCTAAAAAGGACAAATCTCTACAGGGAGATATGAAGATAAGTTGGTTGGGGTTAACACTAATTAAAAGAAGAATACCATCCACAAAAAAAACCCAAAAAGAAGAGAAAGAAGAGAAAAAAGAGAAAGAAAAACAGAAATGGGACAGAGAGCGAATAGAAAAAGTTTTAAGTCTTTTCAATGAATCCTGGCCCTGTATGCTTCAGATTTTACACTCATTAATGGATTCTATAAAGATCCAGGAAATTAGGTTGAATCTCCAACTGGGACTGGAAAGTCCAGCCGACACGGCCATAGTAACGGGTTATATATGGGCTTTCACTGCATCCACTCGGTACATAACCCCATCTATCCCTGATATTTCCATACATCCTGATTTTGAAAAAAAGATTCTAGATGGATTTTTGAATTTGAAACTCAAAATTCGACTGTACAGAGTTACCAAAGAATTGATACGGGCCCTTACCAAGAAACCAGTCAGATCGCTTATTTCTGAAATGAGGGGGTAATTATTTTGGAAAAAATAGAAACCTGTCAAGGGGGGATGGAGGGAAAAATCGTGAAATTACAACCCATAGGAGTAGATGGAAAAGAGATCTATCCCCTGGTTAGAGTAGTTGAAATAGATGGGACTGGTTTTCATGCCCAGTACATTGAGCCCATTGCACTGGTGGTTGTAGAAAATGGTGAGAAGTACGTTATTTCCATAACTGGAGAAGATCTTTCTTCAGATCTATGGGACATGGTTAGTTAATATCCTATTCACTGTGCACACCATATTCCAACACCCTAAATAGTTTCACGATTTCCGATGAATCAAGATTAAGTAAATTATTCACAATTAACACAGATATTAGTTAGCATTAAAGAAAATAATTCTTAGCCCTATAGGAGTATTTAAATGGATATGAAGGAAGCCCAACGTTATATTATCGAAGAAATTTTGGATGGGAATGTTAAAAGTAGGAAAGATCTCCAAAAACTAAAATTGAAGGTTTGCAGAGATTTTCAACTTGATAAATTTCCCAGCAACTCCTCCATCCTAAAAGAGGCCACTCTCCCAGAGCAGAAGTGGATTTCACCATTATTAAAGAAAAAACCAACCCGCACCATATCTGGTGTGGCAGTAGTGGCAGTGATGTGCCCCCCTCACCAGTGCCCACATGGAAGATGTTTTTACTGTCCAGAATGTGATACGGCCCCTCCCAGTTATACAGGTGAGGAGCCAGCGGCCTTAAGGGCCAGGATGTTTGACTTTCATCCCTACCGCCAGGTCTACAATCGTCTCTTGCAGTTAGAGAGCATTGGTCATCCACTGGATAAGGTAGAGTTAATAATCATGGGTGGAACTTTTCCTTCACAACCAATATGTTTCCAGGAATGGTTCATAACTCGCTGTATTCAGGCTATGAATGACTTTGGTGGTGATAGAGATAAAATGGAGGTTTCCACCGATGATGAACTGGATGTTCCCACATATTTCCGGTACTTAACTGATGCTCAAGTAGATAATGAACGATCCCGGGTGCGCTGTGTGGGCATGACATTTGAAACAAGGCCTGATTACTCTAAAAAAGAAGATGTGGATCGCATGCTCCAGATGGGTGTTACCCGGGTGGAACTGGGTGTACAAACCATTTATAATTTTGTGTATCACCGTATGGAAAGGGGGCATCGGGTGGAGGATGTGGTGGAGGCTAATCAGGTCCTCCGGGACTCTGGCTTAAAGGTGGCCATGCATTTCATGCCGGGTTTGTTGTCCAATCCTGAAATGGATCTTCGCATCTTCCGGCGGGTGTTTAGTGATGGGAGTTTCATGCCAGATATGCTGAAGATTTATCCCTGCCTAGTTACCAGAGGCTCCCGTTTACACCAGAACTGGGAGAAAGGGATTTATCAACCATACAGCACTGCCGATGCCGTGGAAGTCATCGTGGAAATCAAGAAGATGCTGCCTAAGTGGGTGCGAACCATGCGTATCCAACGGGATATTCCTGCTCAACTCATAGAAGCAGGGGTAAAAAAATCTAACTTGGGGGAGTTGGTTTATCGCAGGTTGGAAGATGAAGGTAGCAAGTGTCAGTGTATAAGGTGTAGGGAGGTAGGACATCAAGCTTCAAGAGGCATATACCCCGATTTAGATCGAGTTAGGTTATTGAGAGAGGAATATGAAGCTGTAGGGGGTAGAGAAATATTTTTATCTGCAGAAGACCCAGAAAATGATGTTCTCATGGGATTTTTACGTCTGCGCATGCCTTCCAGCGCTGTTCATCGTTCTGAAATTGATGTTAACACTTCTCTGGTGAGGGAACTGCATGTTTACGGCCCCGTGGTCCCCCTTGGTGAGAGAAAAGTAGATGCCGGGCAGCACCGTGGATATGGTGAGGAACTCCTAAAGGAGGCAGAGAGGATAGCCCGGGAAGAACACGAAATGAAGAAAATGGTAATTACCAGCGGTGTAGGGGTGCGTGAATACTACCGAAAATTTGGATATCGTAAAGAAGGCCCTTACATGTCCAGATCACTTGATTAAAAATCTTGGAGGTATTATGATATGATGGATGCTCAGGAATTAGCTCAGAAAATTGATCATACCAATGTAGGCAGGGATGCCACATGGAATGATATAGAAAAGCTCTGTGATGAAGCAGAGTTGTATGGATTTAGGAATGTATGTGTAACCCCCACCCAAACAGCCCGGGCTAGCAAGTTTTTAGAAAATAGTTCAGTGGGTGTTTGCACAGTGATAGGCTTCCCATTTGGAGTTCAGACGCTCTACTCCAAGGCCTTTGAAGTTAAAGATGCCATTGATAATGGTGCTAATGAACTGGACATGGTTTTAAATGTAGGTGCACTGCATTCTGGGGATGATAATCTGGTTTATCGTGATATAAGGGGTGTGGTGCTGGCTGCTGGTGGAAAAGTTGTAAAGGTAATCTTTGAAACTGGATTGTTAAGTTCCCAGGAAAAGGTCCGAGCTTGCCACATAGCCCAAAGGGCAGGAGCCCATTATGTGAAAACATCTACTGGCATAGGAACCACTGGTGCCACTGTTGAAGATGTGAAACTTATGAGACAGAATATAAAACCAGAAATGAAGATCAAGGCTGCTGGGGGTATTAGGGATTTAGAAACTGCCTTGGCCATGATTGAAGCAGGTGCCAGTAGAATAGGAACTTCAAGTGGTGTACAAATTATGGAAGGACTGTCTAGAGTTTAGGATGATCCCATGGAAATAGAAATTGAAGTAGTGGGTAAAGGAGTGGCAAAGGCAATTCTGGATGATCGGAACCCGGAGACTGCTACTAAAATTTATAACATACTCCCCCTGGAAGGCGAGGCCCTGGAATGGCAGGATGAAGTGTATTTTACCATACCTTTAGTTTCAGGATACGAAAATCCATCTTCTTCATCTGAAAGTGGTGATCTATCCTACTGGCCGCCTGGATATGCCTTCTGCATATTTTTTGGTAACACACAGCCTGTCTCAGAGGTTAACCATATAGGGCGGATAACTGAGAATCTGGAACTGTTCAGTGAAGTATCCGGGGATGACACCATTCTACTGAGGAAAGTATGAGATTTTTTCTAAGGTAAAAACAAACAACAAAAAAATGTCTTTTCTGGCTAGGAAACCATTGGTTGACCAACTCAGCTAATAGGGTATGTTAACCAGTTCACAAGCATAGACAGGCTATCATTTTGTAATCTAAGAAATTCGGATGATTTATTCCTGGTTCTTTCAATAGCCATGGTCCTACTGGTTATATATCGTTATCACCGATTCAGGCTCTTTTTTCATGAAAAATGGGGGTGGTGGAGAATTAAAATAATCTATGAACACAGAAATCGAAATTAAAACTCCTGAAATTCTCTATACAGGGTGTCACGCTCAGCAGGTATTCTTCCCATGTCTTCCACTATTCTACGAAGCTCTGAAGGAGGAGTATAAACTCCGTACTTAGACCCGGCGGATCTGGAAATATTTTCCTCTCCTAGTGTTCCACCTAAATCGTTTGCCCCTGCAGTGAGGCAAACTTGGGAGAATTTGAAGCCTAGTTTTACCCATGAAACTTGTATATTAGGTAACAAGTCCCCGAACATCAGTCTGGACACGGCATACACTTTTAAATCTTCAGTACCAGTGGTTCCAGGCCGGGATAGCCCCTTGAGGTAGATGGGGGCGTACTGGTGCATGAAGGTCAGGGGCACAAATTCGGTGAAGCCCCCAGTTCTTTCCTGAATCTGGCGGAGTATTTCCAGATGCTCCACCCTTTGATGAACGGTTTCAACATGTCCATACATCATGGTGCAGGTGGTGGGAATATCATGGTGATGCGCTTTTTCTATTACATCCACCCACTCTGTGGTGGAGAGTTTGCCAGGACAGATTACCTTACGCACCTGGTCATTTAATATTTCTGCCGCTGTACCTGGCATAGAACCCAGGCCTGCTTTTTTTAACATCTTAAGAGTTTCATCCAGGGATAACTCTGCTTGCATGGCACCATAGTAGATTTCCATTGGTGAAAAGGCGTGTACGTGTAATTCTGGAATTTCCTCCTTGACAGCTTGGAGAAGATCTTCATAAAAATAGGCATCTACAGCAGGATGCAGACCACCCTGGATGCAGACCTCCACGGCCCCATTTTTCCAAGCTCTCCTGGCCCTCTGGACTATTTCTTCAATGGCAAGGAAGTATGCTTCTTTTTCACCCTTCTTTTTGCGAAAGGCACAGAAGCCACAGGTCCCGGTGCAGATGTTGGTGAAGTTTATATTCCAATTCTGTATGTAGGTGACTTTATCTCCAATCAGATCTTTTCGAAATTTGTCTGCAGCTATAACTAGGGCATGAAAATTATCTCCAGTTGTTTCCATTAATTTAAGGGCTTCTTCAGTGGAAATAGGGTCATGAAATGCTTTTTCTAGTATACCTTCTATCTGGGGGTCAATCTCCAGACTCTTATTCATGACAATTCCTATAGCGTACAATAACCTTATAACTTTTGGTTAGATGATGAACTCATCTGCCCAGTGGATAGTGGGTATACACTTGCCCAGAAGACCATTAATACCGATATATTTAAATATAATAGTGCCCTAGCTAAATTAGGAGGTGAAAATATGGCTGAATTACCAATTGCTCCAGTTGGAAGGATCATAAAAAATGCTGGTGCACAACGGATTAGTGACGACGCAAAAGAGGCTTTAGCTAAAGCTCTCGAAGAAAAAGGAGAAGAACTGGCCAAACAAGCTGTTAAACTTGCAAAACACGCCGGAAGGAAAACTGTCAAAGCCGACGATATTGACATGGCCGTTAAGTCCGCTTAATTGTCTTCTCTTTTGTATTTTTGGGGATTAATCCCTACTTTATATTTTTTTTCTCCTTTTTTTTGCAAAACCAATAAATACTAAATTGCATATTAGCTACTTTCATCTTCAACCAAAAATTTAATAGACTTCATACTTAAATAAATCTGTTAAATTATGGAAAGGAATGTATATGAGCACCATGGATAATTTAAAAGAAGCATTTGCTGGTGAATCTCAGGCAAACCATAAATATATGGCGTTTGCTAGAAAAGCCGATGAAGAAGGTTATACTCAGATAGCAAAGTTATTCCGGGCTGCTGCTGAGGCTGAAAGAGTGCATGCTCACAACCACTTCACCATTATGGGTGGTATCAGCTCCACCGAAGAGAACCTAAAAATGGCGATATCGGGAGAGATTGATGAATTTGAGAACATGTATCCCGATTTCATTGAAGAAGCTAAAAAAGATGGCAACAAAAAGGCAGTCTGGACCTTTGACGTTGCAAACCAGGTGGAACAGATACATGCAGTATTGTACAAGAACGCCCTGGAATCCATTGGTAACACAGAAGAAGTGGATTACTATGTATGTGGCTGTTGTGGCAACACGGTAGAAAATGAGGCCCCTGACATATGTCCAGTGTGTAAATGTCCTAAAGTTGAGTTTTTCAGGGTAGAATAAGTAAAATATCTTCTTATTCTCTTTTTTTTTCATAAAAAAATTTTTTTAATCTTTGATCTTGTCTTTGGACTTTCGTTCACTGGTATTGAAAAATATTTGTTTAAAATCAATCTGGGTATTGATGAATGTTAAAATTATATACAAATGGACACAGAAGATTATGTGGAGAGGTGTCATGATGAAGGTTACTGAACTTTTAGGAAAAAAAGTCCTGGATAAAGATGCAATGGGTGTTGGTAAAATTTCTGATATGGATATTGATGCAGTTGAAGGAACTGTTAGTTCAATTACCATATCTTCCAGTGATTTTAGTATTAACCGGGATGATTATGAGATCACCAATCAGGATATTGACCAAGTGGGTGACTACGTACTTTTGAAAATAGATAAAACAGAGTTGGATATCCGGGCAGAATCATCTCAAGAGACCGAAAAAAGGAAGTTTAAACTTTAAAAATAATTCAGAGTTAACTTAAGGGGTATAAACATATGTCAACCGACTTCAAGGGTAAAAACATAGTTAAAGGTACTCACGTACGTTACACTGGAACTGGAACTGCTGGTGAGGTCCTTGATGTCCGTGAAGACCAGAAGGCGAAGTGGGCTCAGATGGACAGCACCAATTTATGGTACAACATCAGATTCCTGGAAATCATGGATCCAGAAGAGTACCAGAAGGTGAAACACCGAGAATCTTTGCGGGAGAGAATTTCTGCTGAAAAATCTCCTGAAAAAGATGAAATTGCCCGTAAAACTGTGGAAAAATTAAAAAAGAAATTCGGTGAAGACGTGGATATGAGTAACGAGCTCTGTGACGGTGGAGGATAGATCAATCCCACATCTATCCATTTTTTTTATGTCTTCACAAAGGGTTCTTAAGGGCTTCAGGAACAGGAATGGAAATTGCTTAGAATAGCCAGGAGCACCCACCAGTCGAATTAACTTTGTTTTTTTTTACATTGTTGGTTTAACATCCATTTTTTTGAATCTAAATTAGGTTAAAAGTATTGTTATCCGTCTAAAACCATTGGGATTGGCTTCCAGTGGCCATATTATTCGCCTATCCGTTGGTTTGGAATTTTATCGAAAATCTTCTCCGGGTCCAGGGAACTGGGATTTTTATGGTGGATAATATGGGTGGAGTTCCTGGGGGAGTGGTAGGACCATGCACCGTAAGGTGAAGGTACGTGGTTTCATTCACTTTGGATCAGGGGGATAGTCATGCCTTCCAATACACTCAACTATCAAGATCAGTGGACTACCAACCATAAAATAAAAAAAAGGACCAGGGAGTGCTGAGAATATGCTCATAGTTTCATGGGAGGAAATACAATATGGGAAGATTACCACTAATTTCTGACTTCATCTATTTATTTATCATCGTATTCTGGAAGATAAGAGTATGGAAATCACACCAGAGCTATCTCTAGTTGAAGCCCATCCCGAGAAATGCAGCTGGTGTGGAATCTGTGCTGAACCTTGCCCCACTGGCAATTTCATAACGATGGTTATTCCAGCAACTGAACCAATGTAATTATTGTCTATGTTATGTCTCCTTATGCCCTGCCGGATTCATTCCTTCTTTTGCAATGATAAAGGCAAGACTTATCTGGCTGTAATGGCCCACAGACTTGTTAAAAGGAAATAACATTTTTTTTCAAGAAAAAAAATATTTTATGGGCTAAAAAGGTGTAATAACTGATATTAGTGCTTTAAATTCTTAATAAAGCATTTCAACAAAGATTATATACTGTTTCTGATATAGTTAATAATAGGTGATCAGATGGATAAAGAAAGATTTCTTTTACCGGCTATTATCATAGTAGTGTTGCTGGTCATAGTTGCGGTGGCCACCTCACTAATCGGAAATACTACCTTCAAAACAGGAAATGTGGCCTTCCAATACCCAAATTCATGGTATCAGGAACAATCTATAGGAAACTTCGATGATCAGTCATTATATTCTGCGGTTACACTTAATAGGGATTTTCAATCTAATAACCAGACTGTAACTGCTTATATAATATTTCAAATGCAAATCACAACACAGGGAGTCTTACAACTACCCAGTACTGGGAGTATAACCACTAATTCTACCAACTCCACTGTAGGAACCATCAACATTGGCGATTTTAAAGCAACTCAACTGGGTAATCTGGGCCCAGAAGTGGCTCAGAAAGTAACTATAATACAAAAAGACAACTTTTATTACACGATACAATACATTTGTCCTTCCAGCGCTCTTAACGAAACAACGGAAGCATACAACATGATCTTGAGCACACTACAACTGTCCTAAGAAAACTGAATCTTAATATGGTTGGACTCTTCCAACCATTTTTCTATTTTCTTAATATTTTTGGTCTGAGGATAGATTTATTGATGAATTCCTGTTCTATTCCTGTTTCTTCCTTTAATATTCGGCTAATTAACCCTTTTTCTGAATTTAAATTGAAGGAGGCATTTATATTTATAATCCCATTTTGGCCATAGATTTCTATTAAGAAATCTTCAGGGTCAATTAAGGACTCTGGGTCAATCTCCAAGTATCGGGCAGAACCAAAGATCTCCAGGGCCACAGCTTTTCTTTTGGGATTCAAATCCACAGTCATATTATTTAACTCAATTGATTCCTGGTAATCGTACTCATCGAAGTTGAAAATAAATATGATATCTCTTTTGGGATCATAATCCCAGTTTAACATTCGTTTACACATAACAATCAAACCTATCAATATGTTAATGTTAAAACTATATTATTAATATTAATCATTAAATAGTTTATGGTAATTCTGCCGATCACATCAGTAGGATCACAAAAAGAATCGGGGCACTTATAAATATTTTTGATAAGCTGTGAAGGAAAAAATACTATTTTCTGGGAATGTTTATAAAGAATCTAAGGAATTTGGAAAATTGAGTGTTAATTCAAATCTCAACATTCAGAGTTACTTGTTATGTACCATATTATTACAATATTAAACGAATAACATAGTTACTTAGGATATATTATAATATACTGCGATGTACAGAATTTTTAAGAACTAATATAAAAAAACACGAACTGGAGTAAAAAATGTCACAGTATGGCTTAGACCAGAAAAATATCAACTTGGATGAAATAACAGAAAATTCCCTGAAAAATTTGGCTTTATTTGAAGTAATAAAAACAGGTGTCCTGTCTAAAGATGATGTAACCCGATATAACTGTTACCAGATTTTACTGCGTTTGAGCGAAGAACATCCGGATTTTTTATATCTTCACTGGGATTATTTTTACAAAATGCTGAAGAGTAACAACAATTACCATCAGAACATAGCCATTAATATCTTGGCCAATTTAAGCATGGTGGATGTTGAAAATAGATTCGAAGATATTTTTGAAGATTATTACCACATTCTCGCTGGAGAACGGACAATAACTGCATCTCATGTGGCCCTTAATTCATCTACCATCTACATTAACAAGCCAGAATTACGAAGCATAATTATTGATCAGCTACTTAACATTGATAATATTCACAGGGGAAAACAAAAAGAACTGGTGAAGGCTTATGCCATTGAATCATTGCTAAAAATATATCCTCATGAGGAAGATAAAAAAAGAATCGATGACTTTGTGAAATCACAGTTAAAAAGTTCCAGTCCTAAAACCCGTAATATGGCGGCTTGTTTTATGGAAAAATGCCTTTAACAAAATATTAGTTGATTTGAAGTCGGATGCTGTAACTTTTTTTGTTTTGAATGGCTTTTAATTATTAGAAATAATTTTTTTATACATGGAATTATGTTAACACGTACCTATTAGTTTAATTTATTAGGAGTAACTCATTAGCAGTCCAGTTATGGTCTCCGAATCTGAGCAAACTCTAAAATAAAGAACAAGGAGTAGTTGAACTCAATTTTGAAATTCATCAAGTCGAAGTTTTTTTGGTTATCTCGGACCAAACGGGGCTGATAAGACTACCACCATCAGTTTTCTTCTTGACCATATCCGATGCGTCTCTGGGATTTATCGGTATTTGATCTTGTCTGGAACATTTTTTGGAGCTTTGACCCCATTTTTTTTACTTGCCCTACAGTGGGATCAGGAACTCAGTATGGGAAAAGCACTTAGACTGGGACTTTTATCTTACCTTTTAAATGCACTGGCTCCAGTGGTTACTGAACTGATACTTTACCAGGTTTATCTGTGTTTTATTATTATATAGGGAATGATCCACTCATCAAAGGGTTTAACGGGTGGTATGAGTCTGTACTTTTAATTTCCACCTTTTCACTGGTTTTTGTGGGAATTTTTGTAAAGACGTGATCTTGGAACTTGATCAGATTAATGAAATGAACTTAGAATTACTCTAGGAAGATTATTATTATCCATGAAGACCTTCTAAATCTATTCAACAGATTTGTCCTGTACTGAAACGCAGAACCGGCATAGGGCACTGGGATTTTTCAGCTGATGGTCCTTGACTGGACACAGATACTTTCCTCCCTCGTATCTCAGAGTGAAACCACCAGGAAATTTAGTCCCCACTGGATGCACAGGTTCTTCCCGGATAAAGGTGGTGTAGATGGCAATCACTCGGGCAATTTTTAGAAAACAGAGTTCATCTTCACTTTTTGCTTCACTACGCTGCCTTTCCAGAACATCCAGAAAGGCTTGCAGACGGATGGCATCCACCCCGCCCTGGTAATGACCTTCATCCTTTTTAAGGTCAGCAATTCGACCAAAAAAGGCTTTGCTGAAGTGTTGAATGTAATCTTCACGGTAACCTGCAGGCATGTACTTGGCATCTTCTGTTAAAAATGAGGTGGCCCGCATGATGTCCTGTATAGATACCTGACTGCTTTCCTTTTTTATAAGTTCCAATAGTTGCATCCTGGTTAATTTACCCGATTGAACCAATTCTTCCACACTTTTCTTCAATTAAACTCCCACCATTACTGAAAATTATTCCATGATTTAAACTTCTTCATCCTGTCTGGCAATGCAAAATGGACACACTGCCAGGGGATTATCCTCGTTGTTCTTTTTAACAGGACAAATAAAGCCGATTTTATCTTTTTTCACTTGGAAACCTCCTGGAAATGGTGTTCCTACTTGGTGAATAGGTTCTTCCCGGATAAAGGTGGTGTACAGGGACATGATCATGTATATCCTGAAAAAGGCTGGTTCAGTATCTTTCATGGTTTCCACTAATTTTTCCTGTTCTTCTAAAAGTTCAAGGGCAGTGTTGAGATCATCCTTATTAACTGATCCAGTATAATGATTTTTGTCCTCTTTAACCTCTTTGATACGAATTAAAAAACCGTTAACGTAGGCCCTGACAAATTCCTCACGATAACCAGCTTGCACGTAGACCGCATCCCTATGGAGATGAAGGCTGGAACGAATAATATCGTTAAGGCCCAGTTTGCGTGCCTCTTCCTGGAGCACGGCCAAGAGCTCTTTCTTGGTGGTTTCTTCGTTGGTGGTTAAATTTTTTAGTTTACACTGCATTGGAAAAAACTCCCATTAATGCACGCTACAAGAGGGTATCCTGTCCCCTTCGGAAATGTTTAATGATATTATCTGCAGTTTTAGAGCCCACTCCCTCGATTCTAAGTAGTTCCTTCCGGGAGACATAGCTTAAATCCGTTCCAAAGGCATCTACCAGTGCCCTAGCTCTTTTTCGGCCTAATCCCCGTACCGAGACTGTTAAGGGCAGTATATCCTCCCGGGCTCCGTAGTACATGCGGGCTGACAGAACGTTCAACTGGTCCAAGCCAGTGTAGATGCCCAGCACCTGGCAGATCTCCCGGTAAAATTTGATAAGTAAAGAAGCTTCGTAGGCAGTTCTCCGTGCCCCTGCAGCATAAACATGGAATGCATTTTCCATTTCATATTCACTCCTCTCGTTCATCCACTCCATCAGCACCGCTGCAGTGGCTTCTTCATTACGCACATCCACCATGAAGACACCAGCCCGGTTAAGCCTCTCCCTTACAGGTTCTCTGCTTTTACGTCCCTTGAAACTCACTTTGGGAAGATCTGGAGTGAGGCATATCTCATACACCAGCCGGGGTATATCAAGTTCCACAGAGGAACGGGCGAATTCTCTCAAACGCACGGCAGTCTGCACAGAGTAGTTGCTCCGGGCAATCAACATCCCCAGATCCGTTGTGCGCAATCCATCTGGAGTGGCTTGTATGATCCCATTCTGCAACAGGAACTCCAGAGCATCTTTAAGTTCGTACTCCATGGTGTCAGCTGATAAAAGGGAAAGATATTCACTGCCACTTATTTGATGGCCGTAGAAAGTTTTCTGGAAGAATTCAGTTAGTTCAATGGGGTTTTTTGCCAGGCCGGAGGCAACTTGGGCGATGATCTGACGGAAAATTGCGTCTTTATTTTCCAAGAGCCGGGAGTTTGTGGTTTCCACTTCCCCATGGAGGTATCGCTCCTGGAGGTCGAGTCCTTCATCCATGGTTTTGGCAATTAAGTAAGAATATCCTTCCGTGTCGTACCCTGGTCTTCCCGCCCTTCCCGACATTTGCTCGTAATCGAAGACAGGTATGGGTTGGAGTCCCTGGCTGGTCCAGCGGGTGTAGTCCCGGATAACCACACTGCGACTGGGCAAGTTCACCCCATACATAAGGCTGGGAGTGGCGATGATCATGAGTAAATTACCATCACGGAACTCTTCTTCAATTATGTCCTTTTGTTGGTCGAAGAGACCGGCATGGTGAAACACCAACCCATTTTCTGCTGACTCAGCCAGCTTCATGCACACTGCAGTGGGTAAGGAACCCCTCCTTTTCGGCACATCCAGGATCTTCCTGGCCACCCTTTTAAATTCCTCCTGTTTATGGTCTGGAAGGTTTTTTCGTATCTTTCCAGCTAGATAACCGGCCAGAGATTCGGTGAAGCGTCTAGTGGAAACAAAAACCAAGCTCTGGGATGATTCGTCCAGAGATTCCTTCAGAATCCGAAGTATCACATCATTTTTATTCTTAAGATGGAATTCCTCCATGTTGAGGACCTCTTTATGGAGGGGCACGGGCCGATAGTCATGCTCCACCACCCGGGCCTCCAGCCATCCGGAAAGTTCTTCCATATTCTGCAATGTAGCTGATAAGGCGATGATACGCATCCCCTTACTCAGGATCCGGCTGCGGGTAATGGCACATTCAATGGTGGGTCCCCGGCTGTACTCTCCAATCATATGGAATTCATCCACGATTAAAAGATCCACCTCCCTGAGGGTGTTCCAGGAAAACCGGGATAAAGCGTCAAAGGACTCAAACACCATCACCGACAAGTCAGCACTGGATGGATGTTTACCCACCGTGATTCCGAATTCTTCAAACTTCTTAAACTCCTTAATCTTTTCATTCTGAATAGATATTAGTGGCACGGTATAGACCACCTTACCCCCATCCAGGATGGTTTTTAAGGCGGCTAAGACCCCCAGTAAGGTTTTTCCACTGGCAGTGGGTATGGCCAGAATGTAGTTATCCCCACTTTCTAGAAAACCAGCCTCCACTGCTGCTTGCTGGGCTGGGTTAAGGTCTTCGATGTAGGGATAGCACTTTTTGATGATATCTCTGATTTTAGGGTCTATATATTTCATTACAACCAGATCTCAATTTGTTTTAGCTTTTTTTAGTCCATTATAAACTTTAAAATGTGAAAATTTCAAGCTAATTTTTCCTTTCTGAGTACTTTTATATCAGTAATCTGTGTGTGCGGATATTGGCCATCCTCATCTTTCTCCACACTCTTCACCATATCCCAGATTGTTAGCAATGCCACGCTCACTCCAGTTATGGCTTCCATCTCCACTCCTGTCTGGCCAGTGGTGCGGACCTCCACCTCCACAGTTATGTGCTCCTTTTGGACATCGAATTCCACATTAATGCCAGTGATGGATAGGGGATGGCAGAGTGGTATTAAATGGTGGGTGGACTTAACAGCCTGGATCGCTGCAATCTGAGCAGTGGTTAACACGTTCCCTTTCTTAATTTCCTCATTAACAATGAGTTCTATGGTAATTGGCTCCAGTTTTATCTTTCCACTGGCCAGGGCGGTTCTTTTGACCAAGGGTTTTTCTCCTACTTCCACCATTTGCACTCCCTCCTGGGAAAGGTGGGTAAATTTCCTGTTTTCCATGGAATCAACTCGTAATCAAATATGATATATTTACCATTAATAAGGTATCTTTATCTGTGCATATTTTCTGGCTGTTTCACGGGCCCGTTTTTTAACTACTTTCTGGGAGATATATTCCTCCATTTGCATAATGGCCTGGGTTAAAGCTTCTGGTTGGCCGGGTTCCACCAACTGGACTATGGATCCTGATTCTATTTCCACCACTCCTCCCACATTGGTGGCCACAACAGGCACGCCTGATGCTAGTGATTCGAGAATGGAGATGGGAAAACCTTCAGAAATACTGGGGAGGACGAACAGATCCACTGCAGGCATGATCTTTTCCACGTCACGACGTTCACCCAGAAAGACCACATCCTTAATATCATCTTCCTGCACCTTTCTTTCTAGTGCCTTTCTCAGGGGGCCATCACCAACGATTAGGAGTTCATATTCACGGCCTGTACCATCATGCGTCAGATGATCATCCAGAATTTTTTTACCCTCCAGGAGGTACTTAACACCCTTTTGGGGTACTAGGTTGCCTACAAAAAGGAGGGTGGTTTTATGAGGATCCAAGTGCAAATCAGAGGGAGGGGAGTTGTAGGGAGAAAAACGGTTCATATCCACTGCATTGGAAGTTAAGATTACTTTTTGGGGGTTTATACCCAGTTTCAACACCTTTCTTTTCAGTGCTTTGCTGACCACCATAACGTGGTCTGCTCTCTCCAACACCCAACGGATAACTTGCTTCAAAGGTGGCCTCTGGCCCTGAATCAATAGATCAGAGCCGTGGACGGTGACTGCTGTTGGGGTTCTTGTTAAACCACCAACCAGCACTGCAATGAGGCCCGGAGGGAGGATGTAGTGGGCATGGATAAGGTCCAAGTCCTGGCTGCGCACCATCCTCATCAAT